>Ga0209342_10000314_pt1 | contig 54317 bp, 47 predicted proteins | sample RifCSP16_2_FD_184023 | JGI IMG/M metagenome (GOLD analysis project Ga0209342, IMG submission 184023) | Soil microbial communities from Rifle, Colorado - Rifle CSP2_sed 16_2 (SPAdes) (version 2) | ecosystem: Environmental > Terrestrial > Deep subsurface > Rock core/Sediment | place: Rifle... | reverse complement strand
CGGGACAGGCCAGCACGAAGAGGGCGACGAGCGGCGCGACCTGCGTGGCGAAGCCGCCGAGGTACGCGACCGCCGTGGCGGCCGTGATGGCCGTGACCACCACGCCGCGCACGCGGGCCGCGGTCCGACCGAGCGCGGGGCCCTCCGGCGACGCGTTCATCCCAGGATCACCGGCAGCAACACGAGCTGACCGACGAGCAGCGCAGCGTGCCCACACGCCGACCCGAGGATCGACCCCGTGCGGCGGACCACGAGCCCGAAGGCGATGCCCACCAGCACGGCAAAGACGAGGTAGCGGAGGTCGAGCGACGCCGAGTACAGCAGGCCGGTGGCGAACGCACTCACGACGATGCTGCCCCGGGCCAGCGATCGGTCAGCGACCGACTGGATGACGCCGCGCAATAGCCCCTCCTCGAGGAACCCGCCGAAGACGGCCACGATAACGGCGGCAGTCAGGACGTTGACCGGCGTCGGGTCGGCCACCAGCGCCTCCGGGCGCAGGATGAGGTAGGCCGGCACGGACAGGGCCGCGCCCAACAGGAAGACACGCACCTGCGGCTGCCAGCGGGTGAAGCGGATGCCGATGTCGGCCGGCCGCAGGCCCATGCGGTAGCCCACGAGCACCAGCAGCAAGTATGTCGGCGCACCGATCATCATGAACCACTGGAGCGTCGGCACGACGCGCGTCGGCAGCGCCAGGCTCAGCAGCTGCACGATGGGCAGCATCGCGAGCGCCAGCAGCACGCCTCGCTCGGGCTCCCGTGACCAGGCCAGGTAGGCGGTCACCAGGAAGGTGAAGGTCGCGATCTGGGCCACCACCGCGACCTCGGTCTCGGCGGTCAGGACGAAGGCTTGGGCGACGACGAGGACGAGCCCGCTGAGGCCCAGCACGACCGGCGTCCCGCCACGGGCGCGGGCACTGCGCGCGAGCTCAGCGAGCAGCGCCGGGAGTGGCGCCACCACGAGGCCGCTTCCTGACAGGTGAGTCGCCTCGAGACCGCCGCTGCGGTCGGGGTCAGCCAATCGGCAGGATCTCCAGCAAGCGGCCGCCCATGAGCATCAGGAACGCCGCGAGTAGCGGCGCGATGGCCAGGTCGACGACGGGCAGGATGGAGCGGCCTCGCTCGGTATCGGCCACGACCAACAGGAGACGGACCGCGATGAGCGCGAGCAGGAAGGCGACGACGATGCCCGCGGCACCCGAGGCCAGGGCCTGTCCGGGCGTGCCCGGCAGGCTATCGATGGCGACCTGGGTGACGGTCCCGGTCATCGCTCTTCCGCCAACGCGACTCGACGGCCCCGGATCGAGACGGTCCCGACCACGAAACCGGCGGTCGTCATGCCCAGCCCGAGGATGATCGCCGCCGCCCGCTGGAAGGCAGCCGCCTCGCGCCGCCAGACCGCGCCACCGAGCTCGCGCAGCACCCGAGCGCCGAGGACGCGCAGCGCGTAGCTGCGCTCGGTCGACAGCGCATCGCCGCCGCCCACGAGGCGCGCGACCATCGCCTTGGAGAGGCCCTCCGCGTAGCAGCGCGACCGGTAGTAGGAGAGGGTGCCTCGGGCGGCCGGTACGCGGTGACGAACGACGGCCCGCGGCTCGAAGAGGATGGTGCGGTCGGGCCAGCGTTGTCGAGCCCGGATGCACAACTCCGTCTCCTCGCCACCGAGCGGACGGCTGCCCAGCCGGCCGACGCTGTGGGCGAACCCGCCGACCTCGTCGAAGACTTCCTTGCGGAACGACATGTTGCAGCCGATCACGTTGCGCACCGGGGCACGCCCCTCGGGCATGCCGCGGTAGGTGCAGCCGACGACCCAGTCGAACTCGCGCGGGAACCAGGCCGGCCTGCCACGCTCCCATAGGGGGTCGATGGTGCCCCCGACCGCCATGACCGAGGGGTCCGCGTACCCGGCCACGAGCGACTCCAGCCAGTCGGGCTCGCCGTACGCATCGTCGTCGATGAACGCGACCACCTCGCCAGTCGCGACGCGCAGGCCGCTGTTGCGGGCGCCAGAGAGGCCGCGCTGCTCGATGTTCTCGGTCAGCACGACGCCCGGCAGACCGTGCGCGGCGCGGCCGAGCAGGGCGGGGTTGTGATCGATGACCACGATGACCTCGTGCGCCGGGCGATGCTGGGTCTGGCTGGCCACAACGGCCGCCACGAGGTCATCCCAGCGGGCCTCCGTGTAGGCGCAGATGACGACGGAGATGGTCGGAGAGGGGGAGAGCGGTTCGGTCTGCACGGGCCTGAACTGTACATGCCCATTCCCGGGCACGCCCGTCGCGGACCCCAGAAAGCGATGCGTCGGCGCACCACCCGACCTCCCGGGTCGGAGGCCGTCAGCTCACCGGGCGGTGGTCGTCTCCATCGGGTCGTCGACGATCGCCCAGCAGCCGCTGCGCGGCGTGGCCGAAGCCCTCCTTGCGCGCCAGGCGGTAAAGGGCGGTGGCGTCCTCCACACCGAGGTCGTAGCGCGCGCGGAGGCGTGACACGTTCCGCGCGTCGTCGGCATGGCGGAGGGCCAGGCGCGCCGCTGCAGCGCCGATGAGCGCCGTGACGATCGCGAGCAAGCGTCTCATGACGGCGGCGAGGATGTGGCCGGACGGCAAGGGTGTCCACTCCGCCATTGTGCGTAGCCGGCGCGCGCGGTGGCCGCCCGGTGCGTCAGGGTACGTACTCGAAGCGACCGATGTCGGGTCCCGAGCCGGCCCACGTCTCGCCCGTGACGTCGATACCGGCATCGATGGCCGGTGAGGTCGAGGTCAAGTGGTAGTCTCGGCCGTCCGCGTCGAGGAAGCGGGGGTCCGCCTGCAGGCCGTGGCGGTCGAAACCGGTCCACTGCACGAACTCGGCCAGGCTGTCGGTGTTGCCCTGACCGGCCACGTAGGCGACGTACCTGCCGTACGTGGCGGCGCTGCCGCCGGGTTGCACCAGGTCGTGGTCGATGACCAGCGATGTCGGCAGGCCGCTCGTCAGGCTGTAGGCCCGACCCCGGTAGATGACGTTGTCGACGATGCGGAGGCCGGCGATCGAGCCCGCAAAGGACCCGCCTGCGGCGACGTAGAAGGCATAGTGGTCGAGGCCGTCGAAGGTGTTGTGAGCGAAGAGGCTGTCCGACGCGCAGCGCAGGATGAGGCCCGTCGTCTCGCCCGCAACGCTGCCGGCACCGTAGGCCACGTTGCGCACGAAGGTCAGCCGGGCGCACGGAGCGCTGCCGTCGGTGCCCGTCTCCATGACGTTGTTGTTGTCCCAGGCGATGTTGTCCGCGATGCGCAGGTCGGAGGCCGCGTAGACCTCGAACGCCCCGCCGTCATAGCCCCCGCCCGAGAGGTGCGGCGCCCGATTGCCCCACAGGCGGTTGCCGACGATCGAGACGGCACCGGTCGTCTTGGTGACGACGATGCCATTGCCGCCGCGGCTGCTGGTCACCATGCGGTCGTTGTGGTGGATCCGGTTGCCCGTCACCCGTGCGCCGCTGACGGCGCCGCTGAGCTCGATGCCCGTGTCGTTCTTGGTGATCTCGTTGTCGCGGATGGTGACGTTGGTGGCGTCCTTGACCTTGACGCCGAAGCTGTGGTTGTCGCGGATCGTGTTTCCCTCGATGAGCACGCGGGTGCTGGACTCGACCCGGACGCCGGAGCCCCAGAGGTCCGGAGCATCCCGGATGACCAGGCCGCGAACCGTCACGTCTGAGGTGCCGCGCACCAGGACGACATACGTGCCGCCCGAGACGGTGACCGTCTCACCCGATGCCGCCACGACGGTCAGGCCGGGCCGCAGGATGCTGAACGGGGCGTAGGTGCCGCCGCGGACGATGATGGTCGAGCCCGCCGGCGCGACATCCGCTGCGTGCTGGATCGTCCGCCACGGTGATAGCGCGGAGCCAGCCGCGGAGTCCGAGCCAGCGGTCGACACATAGCGCGTCGACGACGTGGCCGCCGTGGGCGTGGGCGTCGGCGTGGGCGTCGGTCGCGGTCGCGTCTTGAGCTCCGACCGCTCGACTGCGGTTCGCCACGCGGTGCCGGCGGTCGTCGGGTTCGTGGCCGCACCTTGCGGCAGCGACGATCGTGCGTCGGCCGCACGGCTGTCGATGGGTGCCAGGACCACGGCCACCGCGAGCCCTGCGGCCAGCCAGGCTGCCGCGCGGCTGGCACGTCGCTCGGGGCCGGATCCGGTCGGCGAAGGTCGGCGCTGGTCGTCCATCGGTCGCTACCTCGCTCGGCTCACCGCCGCCTGCGTGCGACGCGTCCTCCGTGCGGACCATAACAGCCATCGGCGGGCGGCGCCGAGAGGCGAAGACGTCCCGCATGACCGCGGTACGGACGTCCGGCCTGCAGCGGGCGGTGGGCGGCGGTATGGTGTCGTGGGGGGCGGTCGCTGACCGGACCGATGGCCGCGGCGCGTACCAGGACCTGCGGCGACGCGGGCTGGTATGGACGGCGCCGACGTGAGAAGATGCGGCCCCGCAGGCACAGGAGTCTCGTCGACCGTGACGGCATCCTCAGCCGACGGCCCCCGCCGCCGGCCCAGGTCCACGGGATCGATGGAGGGCGTCGTCCGCCCGGCTCGATCCAGCATCCCGGTCCGAGCCCAGGTCCCGAGCGGTGCGCCGACGCACCGCCACGGCGCGCAGACCGCGGGTTCCCGCTGGCAGCGCACCACCGCCTCCTTGTGGCGCCGCGTCCGACGGGCGTCGCCGCGCATGCTGGCGCTGGTCATCTTCGCGGTCGTCGTGGCCGCGCTGGCCGCGCCGTCGATCTTCCGGTCGGACAAGCCCGCCGAAGCGGTGACCCGAGGCGTCGGGTCGGTCGACTTGTCCTACCAGGCCAAGGGCGTCAAGGCGCCCACCGGCCGCAAGCCGGAGGCGTCCAAGCTCTGGATCCATGACGGATCGTGGTGGGGGGTCCTCTTCGACCGCAGCCGAGACGCGTACATGATCTACCGGTTCGACTGGGAGGCCGACGAGTGGATCCCGAACGGCCAGATGGTCGACGATCGTAACGGGTCGCGCGCCGATGTCCTCTGGGACGGGCGCTACCTGTACGCGGTCAGCGGTGGCCTCGACCCGGCCTCGCCGAAGCACCGCGCCCTGCTGTCTCGCTTCAGCTATGACGGGGCCCGACGCGAGTTCCGGCTCGATCGCGGCTTCCCGCTGGCGATCTCCGAGGGCGGCGCCGAGACGTTCGTGGTCGACAAGGATGGCGACGGTCGACTGTGGGTCACCTTCACCCGCGACCGAAAGGTGTACGTCACCCATTCGCTGGCCACTGACCGCGATTGGACCCGGCCGTTCCCGCTGCCGGTGCCCCAGGCGACCGATCTCAGCCCCGACGACATCTCGGCCCTCGTCGCCTACGACGACGGCATCGGCGTCATGTGGAGCGACCAGAAGGATGGCGCGATGTACTTCGCCTCGCATCCCAACGGTGCCGACGACGCCAGCTGGGACTTCTCGACGGCCATCCAGGGTCCGGGTCTGGCCGACGACCACATGAACCTCAAGGCGCTCCGAGATGACCCGGCGGGCAGGGTGTTCGCGGTCATCAAGACCTCCCTCAATGACGCGCCGGAAGCTGATCCGACGGGACCCCTCATCATGCTCCTCGTGCTGCAGGCGGACGGAACGTGGGATCAGTACGTGGTCAGCCGCGTGGTCGATGACCAGACGCGGCCGCTCCTGCTCATCGACCAGGACCATCGCCAGCTGATCGTCTTCACCAGCGCGCCGTGTTGCTCGGGCGGGAGGATCTACTTCAAGTCGTCGAGCCTCGACCGCATCAAGTTCTCGTATGGAGCTGGCACGCCGTTCATGGTTGCCGGCGCCGACGCCAAGATCAACAATCCGACGTCGACGCGTCAGAACCTCGGCTCCGGCACGGACCTGCTGGTCGTCGCCTCGGACGACGAGTCGAACCGCTACCTCCACAACGTGCTGTACCTGCGTGGCCCGAAGGTTCCCCCGCCTTCGATGGCCCCCGACGTCGTCACTGCGCCGTCCGGGTCGTCCGCGCCCGGCGGGTCCGGCGGTCTCCCGGTGGTCCGCGCCACGCTGTTCGAGGATGGCTTCGAGAGCGGCGGCTTCGAGCGCTGGACGACGGCGACCGGTGTCGGCGGGGGCGTGGTGCGGGCCGAGTCCGGGCAGGGCCGTTCCGGCGCCTGGGGCGGTCACCTGCTCAGCACGGCCACCAAGGGGGCCACCGCGACGGCGCGGTTCCGGCTCCCGGATGTGCTGCCCGCGCTGTCCGTGGGCCTGGACGTCAAGTTCGCCGGCGAGGGGCCCGAGGGTGGCAACGCGCCCATCCTGCGCCTCTTCGACGAGCGCGGTCGGCGACTGGCCAGCGTCTACCGCCAGAACCGACGGTCGGATCGCGTGTGGGTCGGGCAGGGCGACCTCCACGACCCCACCAGCGGCCGCATCGACCTCCAGACGTGGGCTCGAGTCGAGGTCGGGCTCCGACCGGCTGCCGGCGGCTCCGTGCTCGAGGTGCGCCTTGACGGACGGCTGGTCTACCAGGCGCCGGTCGCCTTCGACGTGTCGGCGGTGCGAGAGGTCCAGATCGGCAACGACTCGAAGGGACAGCCATTCGACATCTTCGTCGACGACGTGAGGATCCAGGGGTGAACAGCATCGAGATCCAGACGCAGCCAGCCACGGCCAGCGGACCGGGCGACAGGAGGCGGATGATGGCGTCGCAAGCTGCGGGCCGCACGGGTCGGAGTCGGGCGGCCGCCCGGGGCGTGCTGATGAGCCTTGTCATCGCGGCATCGGGGCTGCTGGCCGGTGCGGCGTCTGCGGCGCCGGTGACGGTCGGTTACCGTGACTTCTCCTATGCCGGCGCGACCGCCCCGACCGGCCAGAAGCCGCAGAGCAAGCTGTGGTTCAACGACGGCATCTGGTGGGGCAACCTGTTCCACAGTGCCTCGAAGACGTACCACATCTACCGGCTCGACTGGGCGACCCAGACCTGGAGCGACACGGGTACGCGGGTGGACACGCGAGCGAAGGCCTGGAGTGACGCCAAGTGGGACGGCAGCAACCTGTTCGTGGCCAGCGCCGTCTACTCCGCCAGCCAGTCTGCCAGCGCCAAGGTCTGGCGCTTCTCCTACGACAGCGTCACCAAGGCCTACTCGCTCGACAGCGGCTTCCCGGTCACCGTGTCGAGCGGCGGCGTCGAGGCCGTCGTCCTCGAGACCGACACGGCCGGCGTGGCCTGGGTGACCTTCACCCAGGCCAACAAGGTCTGGGTGACGCACAGCGTGGGCGCCGCCCAGACGACCTGGGTCGCGCCCTACGTCCTCCCGCTGCCCGGCGCGGACACGCTGACCTCTGACGACATCTCCTCGATCGTCGCCTTCGACGGCCAGATCGGCGTGATGTGGAGCAACCAGAACCCCAATGACTGGGCCATGTACTGGGCCACCCACGTCGACGGGGCCGGCGACAGCGCCGCCGACTGGGTCGCCAACACGGCCGTCAAGCAACCCGAGTACGCCGACGACCACCTCAACCTGAAGCAGCTCACCGCAGACGCCACCGGGCGGGTCTACGCCGTCACCAAGACCTCGCTCAACAACGGCGGGGCGCCGCTTACCCTGCTCCTGGTCCTCAAGCCGAACGGCACCTGGGAACGGCACACCATCGGCACGGTGGCCGACGACCACACGCGGGCGATCCTGCTCATCGACACCGACAACCGGATGCTCTACGTCTTCGCGGCCTCGCCCTGCTGTTCGGGCGGCATCGTCTACATGAAATCGACCAGCATCGACAACATCAACTTCCCGTCCGGCAAGGGCACGCCCTTCATCCAGAGTGCCACCGACACGACCATCAACAACCCCAGCTCGACGAAGCAGAACGTCAATGGCGCCTCCGGCCTGGTGGTCATCGCGGGCGACGATCACTCTCGCTACTACCTGCACAACGCCATCGATCTGGGGCCGCCGGACACGACCCCGCCGGACACGATCATCGACTCCGGGCCGACGGGCACCGTCTCGAGCACCAGCGCCACGTTCTCCTTCCACGCCACGGAGACCCCCGCGACCTTCGAGTGCAAGCTCGAGGCCGGCTGGTCCGCGTGCACGTCGCCCAAGACCTACAGCGGCCTGGCCGACGGGAGCTACACGTTCCGTGTTCGGGCGACCGATGCCTCGAGCAACACCGACGGGACGCCCGCCACGCAGACCTGGACGGTCGACAGCTCGGCGCCCGATGTCACTCCTCCGCAGGTGACCCTGATCGCTCCGGCCCAGGGCGCCCAGGTCGGGGGCACGGTCAACCTGACCGCGACGGCGTCCGATGACGTGGCCGTCGACCACGTCGACTTCCTCGTCGACGGGTCCCTGGTCGGCGCCGATGCCAGCCCGCCCTACGCCTTCGCTTGGGATTCGACCGCCGCGCCCGAGGGCCCGGCGACGGTCACCGCCCGGGCCGTGGACAGCTCGCTCAACACGGCCTCCGACGCCCACGGCGTGACCGTCGACCACACCGCCCCGGACACGATCATCGATTCGGGCCCGAGCGGCACCGTGGCCAGCTCGAGCGCCTCCTTCACGTTCCACGCCACGGAGACCGGTTCGTCCTTGGCCTGCAGCCTCGACGGCGCTCCGACCTCGGCCTGCACGTCGCCCAAGACATACACCGGCCTGGCCAACGGCGACCACAGCTTCACCGTCGTCGCCACCGATCCGGCCGGCAACCAGGATCCATCCGCCGCCAGCTGGAGCTGGACCGTCGACACGACCGGGGCGCCGCTCTTCAGCGACGGCTTCGAGAGCGGCGACTTCAGCGTAGGCGGCTGGACCGTCGTGACCGGGGGCGACGGCACGGCCGTGGTCCAGGGTGCGACCGTCAAGACCGGGACGTACGCGGCCCGCCTGGCGGAGACGGCCAGCACCGGCTCGGTCGCCTATGCCCGCAAGAACCTGGGCGCCAGCTACGCCGACCTCAGCGCGGCGGCCGACATCCAGGTCCAGCTCGAGGGAGCGAGCGGCGCCAACGTGCCCATCTTCCGGCTCTACGACGCCTCGTCGGTGCGCCTGTTGACGATCTACCGGCAGAACGCGACCAACGGCCAGATCTGGGCCTCCGACGGCACGAACCGCTTCCAGTCGACGGGCCTGCTGCCACTCAACGCCTGGGGCCGCTTCAAGGTGCATGTCATCACCGCCGGCTCGGGCGCCAGCACCGTGGAGCTGTGGCTCGATGGGTCGAAGGTGCTGACGGCCACCACCGCCAACCTGGGGACGTCGGGTGTCCGGTCGGTCCAGATCGGCAACGACACGTCGAAGCAGACCTTCGCGCTGGTCGCGGACGACGTCCTGGTGACGCAGGGGCCCTGACAGACCGCACCCAAGCCGACCAGGCGTCGGCGCTCGCCAGCGGAGGACGAAGGACTGATCTCGCGAGAGGATGCCGCCACGGCGGCCGAGGACGCCTGGCTGCTGCGGCGCTGGCGCCTCCGCGCGCCCGACGACGACCTCCTGGGCTGGCTTGGGCTGGCCCTCATGGCCGGCGCTGGCGCCATCGTCTGGTTCGGCCTCATCGGGCGCGTCGACCTCGCCGCCGTCAACGACCTCGGCCTGGTGTCCGTCCTGCCGCCGCTGATGTACGTCGGGATGGCACTCGTCGCCATCGCCTACGGCGCGATGCTCGCCCGAGCCGACTTCCCGACCTGGCTGGCGGTCGGGCTGGTCGTCCTGACCATCGCCATGCTCTACGGCCTCGCGCCGGCGATCGAGGGCGAGCTGCGCTTCTCGCCCGCCTGGCGCCACCTCGGCCTGGTCGAGTTCATGAGCCGCAACGGCGCCGTCCAACCGTCGCTCGACGCCTACCACAACTGGCCCGGGCTCTTCGGCCTGGCCGCGTTCCTGACGTCGGTGACCGGTGTCAGCGACCTGAACGGCCTGGCCATGTGGGCGCCGGTCTGGTTCAACCTCGCCTTCCTGGCGCCACTCGCTCTGGTCCTCTCGGCGCTGACCGATGACCGGCGCATCCTCTGGCTCGCGATCTGGCTGTTCTACCTGACCGACTGGATCGGCCAGGACTACTTCGCCCCGCAGGCGCTCGGCTTCCTGCTCTTCCTGGTCGTCGTGGCGATGCTGCTGCGCTGGCTGGGACATGGGGAGCTGGCCGAACCTTCCGGGGCGGTGGAGGAGGGTCGCCTCTACCGGCTGCGGCAGGTGCTCGCGCTCATCCTGGACGCCGGGCCGATGCGCGCCGCGGCATTGACACCCGGCCGCCGAGCGGCGCTGATGGCCGCCCTGCTGGTCATCTACGTCTTCGTCGTCGGCACCCACCAGCTGACGCCCTTCTTCCTGGCGGCCGTGACGCTCGCCCTGGTCCTCCTGCGGCGGGTCCCGTGGGCCACCCTGCCGGTGCTGATGGCCATGACCATCGCGGCCTGGGTGGCCTTCCTCGCGGTGGCCTTCCTCATCGGGCACTTCCAGAACGTGGCCGGATACGTGGGCACGCTGGCAGAGTCGCTGGCGGCCAACCTGACCAGTCGCCTGCAGGGCAGCCCCGACCACATCACGGTCATCTATGTGCGCATCGCAAGCACGCTCTTCATGTGGGGCCTGGCCGTCGTGGGCGTGATCCGCCGGCTGCTGCAGGGCCGCTGGGACGTGACCGCCTTGGTGCTCGCGCTGGCTCCCTTCCCGCTCTTCCTGGTGCAGGCGTACGGCGGCGAGATGCTGCTGCGCATCTACCTCTTCGCCCTGCCCTTCGTGGCCTTCTTCGTCGCCTGCGCCGTCCTGCCGCGCTCGGGCGACGACGACAGCCCGTCACTGGCCACGGTCGGCATCGTCAGCGTCCTGGGCATCGCCCTGATGGGCGGGCTGATGGTCACCCGCTACGGCAATGAGCGGCTCGAGCACTTCTCCTCCGACGAGGTGGCCGCGGTGGCCGAGCTGTACCGCGTGGCGCCGCCGGGCTCGCTGCTCGTGGCGCTGACGCCCAACCTGCCCTGGAAGTCCGTGAACTACGAGCAGTACCGGTATCGTCCCTCGGGCGACGACTCGACGTTCGGCGATCTCGAGCGGGTGCTGAGCGACATGAGCCTGCACGACGGCGACGTCTTCCTCATCCTGTCGCGCAGCCAGCAGGCATACGCGGAGATGATCTTGGGCGCCAGGCCGGGGGCGTGGGAGGCGTTCCGCCGTGCCCTGCTCGGCAGCGGCAAGTTCCGCCTCGTGTACCTGAATCCCGACGCCGTGATCGCCCGCTTCACTGAGTGAGGACCCGACGACCGATGATCGACCCGCGCCCGACGACGACGGGTACGCGCGCCATCCTGCTGCCGACGCTGTCCGTCGTGGTCCCCGCGCGCGATGCGGAGGCGATCGTCGAGGCGTGCCTGCAGTCGGTGGTGCGGCAGGGACCGGCCGCCGTCATCCTCGTGGACGGGCGCTCCACGGATGGCACGGTCGAGATCGCCCGCCGCTACGCCGACGTGATCGTGAGCGACGAGGGCCGCGGGCTGCCCGCGGCCCGATCGATCGGCGCGCGCACCGCGACGACGCCGCTCGTCGCCCTGGTGGATGCCGACGTGATCCTGCCCGACGGGTCGCTGGCCGCCCTGCTGGCCGAGTTCGAGCGCGACGGCTACACGGCACTCCAGGCGGGCCTGCTCAGCGAGTCCGGTCCCGGCTACTGGGGACAGGCGCTCGCCGCGCACCATCGGACCGGTCGCAGCCGGTACTGGTTCGGGCTGGTGGCGACGATCTTCGACCGCGAGGTCCTGCTCCAGCACGGCTTCGACGCGTCCTTCGAGTCGGGCGAGGACATCGAGCTGCGCTGGCGCCTTGCCCAGTCCGGCGCCAAGGCCGGCGTCTCGCGCCAGGTGATCGTGCGGCATCGCTTCGGCGACACGTTCGCCTTCGCTCGTGGCCAGTTCCGTGCCGACGGGCGCGGCCTGGCGCGGATGGTGCGCAAGCATGGCTGGCGAGGGGTCCGGCTGCTGCTCCTGCCGGCCGCCGCCGGCGCCCGCGGCATCCTGCTCTCGCTGGTGCGCCGGCAGCCGCGCTGGATCCCGTACTACTGCGCGTTCAGCGTCCTCAACTACACGGCCATGCTGGGCGAGCTCGTCCGGCGCCCGCGGGGCTGAGCCCGATGGCCCTGCTGGCGCGCCTGCGCGGGCGCGTCCACCTCGACGCGTCGGCCGACCGGACGGCACGAGCGGTCCTCGTCAGCTCGGTCTCGCTCGTCGCGGGCAAGGTCGCCGTGATGGGTTTCGGGTTCCTGTCGTGGGTCGTTGCGGCGCGCCTCTACCCGGTGGCCGAGTTCGGCCTGGCGGCAGCCGCCGTGGCCGCGGTGACGCTGTGCGCCCAGCTCGCGTTGCTGGGGGTCGGATCCGCCATCATCACCCTCCTGCCCGTCCATGAGGGGCGGCCTGGGCGCCTGCTCGACGGCGCCATCACGCTGCTCGCCGCTTCCAGCGCCCTGGCCGGGCTCGGGTTCCTGCTCTTCGCCGGGACTGCCCTGGAGGAACTGAGCGTCGTTGCCGCGCAGCCCGTCTACGCGCTGCTCTTCCTGACCCTGGCCGTCTGCGGCACGCTCGGCGTGCTCTTCGATCAGGCGTCGACCGCCCGCCGCCAGGGCGTGCTGGTGATGTCCCGCGGTGTCGCAGCCGGCCTCTGCACGCTGGTCGCCGTGGCCGCCATCGGCCTGGCTGGGACGGACACCACGTCGCTGGCCATCTTCGCTGCCTGGGTGGCCGGCGGCCTGGTGACCGCCATCGGCGGCCTGTGGACGATGCGCCGGGTCGCCGACGGCTATCGCTATCGTCCCGTCGCCGACCGGGCCCTGAGCGCCGAGCTGATCCGCGTCGGGCTGCCCAACTACGCCCTGACGCTGGCCGAGCGGGCGCCCGGCTTCGTCCTTCCGGTGATCGTCGTCGAGCTCCTCTCGCCGGCCGCCAACGCCGCCTGGTATGCGGCCTGGATGATGGCCTGGGTCGTCTTCATCATCCCCATCCAGGTGGGCATGACCTCCTTCGCCGAGATCGCGCGCGCGCCCGAACGGACCGCCCGCATCGTCCGCAACGGCATCCGGACGTCGCTCGGCCTGGGTGCCGTCGCGGCCACCGGGCTGGCGGTCCTGGCCGGGCCCATCCTGGGCCTGCTGGGCGAGGCCTACGCGGCGACCGCCGAGGCCCCCCTGCGCATCCTCGTCATCGGCTTCGTGCCCGTCACCTTCATCCTCGCCTACTTCTCGCTCTGCCGGGCCCGGCGACGCCTGCGCGAGGCCATCGTGCTGGGTGCGGTCGATGCCGCGGCGTCGATCCTGCTGCCGGCTGCGGTCGCCCAGGAGACCGGCCTGGTCGGCATGGCGATCGCCTGGCTGGCCGTGCAGGTCGTGGTCGCCCTCGTCGCCCTGGTCCGCCTGCGCCGCCTGACTCGCCTCCCTGCCGACTGAGGTCGGGCGTCAGTCCAGGAACGGCGTGGCGGTGCCGGCCACCGCATCCCACGCGAGGAGGAAGGGCACCGGTCGTCCTTCGGGCTCGACGCTGATCTGGATGAAGGGCCGGCGCGTCGGTCCCAGCCGCTGGCGGAGGGCCTCGGGCCGCACGCGGGCCCACGACCCGGCATTGGCGTACCAGGTCCGCCCGCCTTCCCGGTCGAACGGGGTCAGCGCCGGTCGGTGCGTGTGGCCGAAGGCGAGGACGGGAACGTCGATGCCTGCGGCGCGCAGGGCCTGGTCGATGTGCCGGACGGCGGGCCCCAGGTACCCGGCGCCCTCGACGGCGCCGGCCGGGGCGATGCCCAGCGCCTGGCGAGCGAGCCGCTGCGCGATGCGCAGCCCGCTCACATCCGAGAGGCGATCGATGGCCGTCAGGGCCGCCGCCGGCAGGCCGACCTGGCCGGCGTACGCGGGCAGGACGTCGCGGCGGTAGGCGGCGCGCGCGCCTTGGAAGCGGCCCCGGCCGGCCAGCCGGCGCACCGCCGCCCGAGCGAACGGCAGGCCGGCCTCGCGGCGCGCTGCCAGCGGGACGGCATCCGAGCTCGGGTCGGGGTCGGGCCGGAGCGCGAGCGGGAAGGCGTTGAGGTCGTGGTACTGGTGCCCGTGCTCGGCATAGACGACACCGGGCAGGTACCGGATCCAGGGCTCGATCGATGGCTCCGCAGCGCCCACGCCGATCCTGGCCAGGAGGCGCTCGCGGACGGCCGGCGTCGGCAGCGCGGCGTCGTGGTTGCCGGTCACGAGGTCGACCGCGACACCCGCCGTGAGCAACGCTCGGAGCGCGTCGGGGAAGCCAGGATGGGCATCGAGGATGCGGTCCATGACGCTGGCCGAGAGCGCCTCCCAGCGGGCGCGCGGGTCACCGGCACCCGCGGGCGCGACGAGCGGCAGGTCGAAGGTGTCGCCGAGGAGGATGACCCGCCGTCCGCTTGACGTCCCTCCGTCCGCCTCGGCCAGCCACGAGGCGAAGCTCGAGAACGCGGCGTCCGCCGTTTCGTCGGGCAGCCTGTCGGCCGTGGCCGCCAGATGGAGGTCGCCGATGATGACGATGTCAGGGCGCCCGTTCATGGAACCCCGGGGCCAGCCGCGGCGGGCCTCGGCGGGATCGGTGTACAGGTGCCCGATCCGGCGTCGGTCGCGGTAGAGCCCTCCACCGGCAAGAAGGTCCAGGCGTAGCCGTCGGAGCGCAGCTCGAGCGACAGGAGGCCGTAGACACGGGCGATGTGGGCCTCGCTGGTGGGCAGCAGCGAGCCCATCGTCCGCAGGCCGCTGCCGCCGGTGCCGACCACGAACTGGCGGATGCCCGCGGGTGTCGCCCGGCCGCGGTGGTCCTGCGGCGCGAAGCGCTCGTAGTCGTGGTCGTGGCCGGAGAGCACGACGTCGGCGCCAGCGGCCTCCAGGGCCTGCCAGAGCGCGTCGGTGCGCTCGTCGCTGCCGTGCAGGACGCCGGAGCTGAAGCGCGCGTGGTGCCAGTAGGCGAGGATGCAGGCCGCCGGATGGGCGGCCAGGTCGCCGCGTAGCCACGTCTCCTGCGGGTCGCCGACCCCGCATCCGCCGATCTCGTCGCAGTTGCTGTTCAGCGCGTACACGCGCCACGCCCCGAGGTCGTAGGCGTAGTAGCCCTCGGCGGGGTCGCCGGCGGCCGCCCCGAAGTAGGCGAAGTAGGGGGCGGCACCCGGGGTCTTGTACTCGTGGTTGCCGGGCACCGGCCGCATGCGATCCCGGAACGGTCCCCAGCTCGGGCCGAAGCAGGCCGCGAACTCCTGCGCGGTGCCCGATTCGTAGGCCAGGTCGCCCAGCGGCAGGATCGTGCCCTCGTGCTCGGCCAGGAGGCGCGCCGTGCGCTCATCGCCCTTGCCCCCGCATTCGCCGATGTCGCCGGCGGCCAGGACGGAAACGGGCGGCGCGGCCGGAGGCGCCGACGAGGGCGTGGCCACTGCCGGCCCGGCGCTGTTGGAAGGCTCGACGACCGAGGCCGCGGGCGTCGCCGGTGCCGGTGCCAGGCCGCAGCCCGCGACCGCGCCGACGAGCACGAGCACCCAGGCGCCGGCTGGCCATCGGGCGCGACGTGGGAGGCGGCGTGGGCTAGCGGACACCGTCGGCGCGAGCTCCTGTGGCGAGGCGGGCGATGGGCGACCCGATGGGGGTCGCCCATCCTACCGCGTACGCCTACACGTCTCGGAACGGGTAGATTCGGCGGCCATGCACATCGACCTCTCCGGCCGAGGCTCCATCGCGCTGACGGCGAGCGACGACGTCGCGTCGCGCTACCTGTCCGCACTCCTCGCCCCGTTCCCGGCCCAGCCCGGCATGCCGCCGGATCCGGTCGTGGCACTCACCCCGGTGCCGCCGGGATCGCTCCCGCTTCGCGAGTTCCAGCGCGCCGCGGACGACGACCTCGTCACCGCCACCGATGGCGAGCGCTGCCTCGTGATCTGGGACGGGCGGGCATGCGCCATCCCGGACGCCACGGCCGCGCGGCCGGCGGTCTTCGAGTACGAGGTCGGATTCCCGCTCTGGCGCGTCTTCCGCTCGGCGATCCGGCCGGCCCTCCAGGTGGGCATGGCCGCCGACGGCCGGGCCGTCACGCTCCACGCCGCCTCGGTCGTGCTCGACGGTGTCGGGATCGCCGTGGCGGGTTGGTCGGAGAGCGGCAAGACCGAGACGGCGCTGGCCCTCATGGAGGCGGGCGCGGGCTTCCTCTCGGACAAGTGGACCCTGCTCGGGCATGACGGCGAGCTGTCCGCGTTCCCGATCAGCGTCGGCGTGCGGCGCTGGGTACTCGAGTACCTGCCCACACTGCGGCGGACGGTCACGCGCCGCTCCCGGGTCCAGTTCGCTGCCGCCGGAGCCGCCTCGCGCATCCTCGACCCCATCGGCCGGCGGCCGGCGGCCACGCGCTCGCGCGGCATGCTCTCGGACCTCGCCCGTCGCGCTGAGGCGATGGGCGACCGGGCGGCCTTCGAGGTCGAGGAACTGCGGGCCGCCTACGCCGACACGAGCGACCCGACCCGACGCGTCCCGGCACGGGCCGTCTGCCTGCTCATCAACGCCCCGGACGGCGAACCTCCGCGCGTCGAGGCGCTCGATCCGGCCGTGGCCGCCACGCGGCTGGCCCGCACCGCCGGCTACGAGCGTCGGGCCTACTTCGCCCTCCGCCAGCGCGCCGCGTACGCGCTCGCCGGCCAGCCGCCGACCATCGCCGATCGAGCCATCGAGACCGACGCCGCGTTCTTGGTCGCGGCGCTCGGGGACATCCCCGTCCTGGGGGTCCATGCGCCCTTCCCGACCGATCCGCGCCCGGTGGCCGAGGCCATCCTGCGCGCCCTCGGCTGATGGCCGAGGCGGCCTTCGCCTTCGTCGACGGCGTCCGCGCCGGCGTCCGCGGCCCGGCGTCGATCGTCGATGCGTTCCGCCTCGAGTATGCCCCGCGCGAGGTCCTCGACCGTGCTGCCCTCGCCCTCGACATCCGTTTCGGGCGCGAGACGGCGCACGCCGCCGCCGTCGTCGAGGGTCGCCACAAGAGCGTCGGCTGGCGCATCGCCCTTGGCCCGGCGGGCGCCGCGCCGATACAGGCGGACATCCACCTCCGTGGCATGCCGCGGTCCTTCGCTCGCTCGCTCGTCCAGGGCTATGCCATCGAGCCACTGGTGTCGATCGTGGCCGCGGAGCACGGCCAGGCCCTCGTGCCCAGCGCGGGTGTCGCCGGGCCAACGGGCGTGACGCTCATCCTTGGCCGCTCGCGCGCCGGCAAGAGCACGCTCATGGCGCGCCTGATGGCTGCCGGCCACGAGGTGCTGGGCGACGACCAGCTGTTCCTCGACGCCAGCGGCGCGTGCGTGGCCTTCCCGCGCCGTCTCCGCTTCTACCCCGACCTTGAGACGACCGCCCCGGCGGCCTACGCTCGCATGCCTGCTGCCATCCGGCGGCGACTGCGGCTGATGGGACTCCTCTCCACGGTGACACGCGGCCACATCCGTCCCTCGTTGGCGGTCGATCGCACCGCCATCGGTGGCCACTGGGTGCCCGGGCCGCTGCCCATCGAGCGCGTCGTGCTCCTGCAGCGAGGCGACCACGCCGGCGAGTTGCGCAGCGCACCGGCGTCGCCCGAGCAGGCCGTGGCCTGGGCCACTCGGCTGCTGGCCGAGCAGCGTGCCCGGCTCGCCCTGTCGGGTGAGGCTGGTTGGCGAGCCCGGCTCGATCGAGCCAGCGAGGCGGAAGTGGCCATCCTCAGCGACACGTTCGCCGGCCCGGCCATCGTGTCCATCTCCGTCCCGCACGACTGGCCGGCGGCCGCCGCCGTGACGGCGGTCGCCCGACGGCTGGGGCTCGACGTCTAGGCTTTCAGGCGGTCGGGACCCCGCGCTCGGGCGCCACGACCTCCACCGACGCCAGGCCCCGTGCCGCCAGCTCCAGGCGCAGCTGGTCGGGTGTGCCGGCGAGGATGGGGAAGGTGCCGTAGTGGATGGGCACGACCGTCTGGACGCCGAGCAGCTCCACCGCCAGGGCCGCCTCGCGCGGTCCCATCGTGTAGTGGCCGCCGATGGGCAGGAAGGCCACGTCCGGCCGGCGCAGCTCGCCGATCAGGCGCATGTCGCCGAAGACGTCGGTGTCGCCGGCGTGGTAGACGCGCCGGCCGTTCTCCAGCTCGACTACGAAGCCCGCCGGCTCGCCGAGGTAGAGCGGCACGCCGAGGTCCGCGGCCCAATCGCCGGCCGAATGCTCGGCCCGCACCATCGTCACGCGCAGCCCGGCCGCCTCGACGGTGCCGCCCTTGTTCATGCCGATGACCTGGTCGGCGCCGCCGGGCAGCCGCCGCGCCAGCCAGAGGCTCATCTCGTGGATGCACGGCCAGGCGGGACGCAGCCGGCTGGCCAGGGCCACCGCGTCGCCCATGTGGTCGGAATGGCCGTGGGTCACGAGGAGCAGGTCGCAGCGGTCCACGGCGTCCGACGACTTCGGCGAGGTCGGGTTGCCGAACCACGGGTCGATGAGGATGTGCCGGCCGCCGTCCGTGGCGATCTCCACGCAGGCATGGCCGTACCAGGTGAAGGTGAAGCCGAGTCCGCCCATGGCGCCCTCCCCGCAGATCGGGTTCTTTCGGTCCTTCATGGTAGGCCTTTGCCGGTACGCGGGGGAGCGTCGCGCGGCGGACCATTTCTGAGAGACATAGGGGTCGAGCTGAAGACCATGACGGGAGTCGCCACGACCGGTCTGGCGTCGTTTCCATTCCTGGGAGTGATGGATCGGGCAGTCGAGGGGGCGGTAAGGGGGCCGTGAGGTCGCCGATCGGCCAACCAGGTCGATTCCTATGCCTGGGGGCGATGGGTCGCGCGACGCAGGGGGTCCTCGGGTCGCCACTCGGCTCGCGAGAGGGCCCTCGCCTCGTTCGCTACACTCCCCGGGTGCCCAGCCGGTCCATCCTCGAGAGCCTCGCCTACGTCAACTGGGCGCTGCTCTTCAGCCTCTCGCTGGGCAGCCTCGCGACCGTCGTGCTCCTGCGCTGGCGCACGGACGCCTCGAGGGGCTACCTCACCTTCGCGGCCGCCTGTGCGGCGCTGCTGGCCGGCCTCACCTACCTCCTCGACGGCGGCCTTCCGGCGCCCGAGAGCCTTTCCATCCACGCCGCTCCAGCGGCGCTGGAGGCGGTCCGGCGGGGTGGACTCGCGGTCCTGACCGTGCTCGCCGCGGCCGAGGTCATCGCTCGGTCCCGATCGGCCCGCAGACCGTGGTTCGGGCTGGCCGGGATCGGCGCCGGCGTCGTTGTCGCCCTCGCGGCGGGACTCGGCTGGGCCGGCCCGACCTGGCCGGGCCTGGCCATCGCCGCGCAGCTGCTCGTGCTGGCCGCGGCCACGGGCGGCGTGCTGGCGGCGATGATCCTCGGTCACTGGTACCTCGTGACGCCGCGCCTGTCGGAAGGGCCGCTCATCCTGGCGGCCCGCGCGCTGACGGCCGTGGTGGTCCTGCAGATCGTCCTCTTCGGCGTCTGGACGGCGCTCGGCATCGGCCCCTACGGTCCGTTCGCCGTCCTCACCGGCGGCGAGGCCTTCTTCGTCTGGCTGCGTCTCGTGGTGAGCCTGGTCTTCCCGCTCGTGCTCACGATGATGGCCGTGCGCACGGCGCGGACGCGCTCGATGGAGTCGGCCACGGGGCTGCTCTACATCGACACGGCGGCCATCCTCGCGGGCACGATCGTCGCGGCGGCGCTGCTCTTCGGCGCCGGGGTCATCGTGTGAGCGCGATGCGCGTCACGGTCCGCCTCTTCGCCCTGCAGCGCCAGCAGCTGGGCACCCGCGAGGTGCGCCTCGAGCTGCCCGAGGGCGCGACGATCCAGGCCGCGTGGGAGACGCTGGCGGCGGCCCACCCGGTCCTGGAACCGGCCCGCGACTCGGTGCGCTTCGCGCGCAACGGCGAGTACGCCTCGAGCGATGAAACCCTCGCCGACGGCGACGAGCTGGCCGTCATCCCCCCGGTGGCCGGCGGCGCCGACGACCTCCCGGGCGCGGTTGACCCGCGCGTGCGCCGCATCGCCCTGAGCGTCGAGCCGATCGGCGACGCAACCCTGGCCGAGCTGCGGGCTGCCGTCGCCACCGACGCCGATGGCGCCGTGGTGGCCTTCCTGGGGCGGACGCGCGAGACGCCGGGCACACCCGCGCCGGGCCAGGAGGCGCAGGCGCAGCGGTTCGCCGGGCAGCGCGTCGTGGGGCTCGAGTACGAGGCCTACGAGGCCATGGCGCTGCGCACGCTCGAGGCCATCGCCGACGAGATCGAGGCGCGCTTCGGCGTGCGCCGGCTGGGCATCGTCCACCGCGTCGGCCCCGTCGGCCTGGGCGAGGCGAGCGTGGCCATCGTCGTCGCTGCAGCCCACCGGGGCGAGGCCTTCGCGGCCTGCCGCTACGCCATCGAGGAACTGAAGGCCCGCGCGCCGATCTGGAAATCGGAGCGCTTCGCCGACGGCAGCGTCTGGCTCGGCGCGCCGGCGCGCACGGGGCCGCCCGGATCGCCCGGCAGCGCGGAGGAGCGCGAATGACAGGAGCCCGTGCGTGCCGATCCGACTGACGCGCCACGCCCGGAAACGTGCGGCAGGCGGCGCATCCCGATGGAGCTCGTCGAGCAGGTGTATCGGGATCCCGACGAGACCAGGCCAAGCGCAACGGCCCCCGACCGGGAGGTCCGCAGTCGGCTGTATGATCGGCAGCAGATCGAGATCGTCGTCGATCTTGGCGAGGACCCGAACGGCGACCTCGAGCTGATCCTGACCGGCCGGCCTGGTCGAGGTCTGAGCGCCTATCATCGAGCCCTGGACCCACGCCAACGGAGGTCCCATGGCCGCCCATCTCGCCGCGCGCGCATACGACCTGCGTGAGCGGGCGGCCGCGTTCGCGGCGGGACTCCAGACGCAGGCGCGGGCCGAGACCACGCTGGCCTGCGAGCGCGCCGTGCTGCGCCTCTTCGGCGTCAGCGGCCTCGACGCTTCCGGCCGGCCGCTGGCCCTGGAGGTCGTGGAGCGCCTGGCGGCGCTGGGACCCGGCCGGCTCGGCGGCGGCATCGCCCTGCCCTTTGCCGCCGCCGCCCGCGAGTACGACCTCTCCCCCCAGGAGCTGGCGCTCGACGTGGCCGCCGGCAACCTGGACCTCGGCCTCGAGGCCGAGCTGCTGCGCGAGCCCGAGCGCCGGCAAGAGGCGGAGGCGATGGTCGGCGCGTGGCTGGCCGGCGCCTGGGAGCGCTTCGACGCCAATCGCACCGCTCGGACCGAGCTGCTCGCGGTCCTGGGGGACCCGCCGGCGCCGTGGTTCGGCGTGGAGCTGCCGTCCCTCACGGCCGGCGCTGCCGCTGCCGCTGCCGGTGCGATCGCGCTGGTGCCGGGAGGCGTGGACGTCGTGCGCGTCCGCGTGCCGCGCGATGGCGAGCTGCGTCGCGGCCTCGACGAGGAGTTCGACGTCGCCGATGCCGGCGAAGACCCGCTCGCGGCCCCGGCGGGCAGCCAGCGCGGCCTCGGCGCGTTGCGCACCGCGCTCGACGAGGCCGCCGCCGAGGGCGGGCGATACCTTCGCCTCGGGACACGGTCGCTCGGCCTGGCGGCCCCCGACCAGGCCGTCGTGGCCGGCTTCGAGCGCGTGGACCTCGTCTTCGCCGACCCGGTCGAGACCGTCGTCGAGTTCGGCGTCGAGCCGGCCCGCGCGTTCGCCGACCATGCCTTCGCCGTCGAGGTGCTGGCCCGCAGCGGCGCCTCGCTGGTCCTCGGTCCCGGGCCGCTCGCGGTGGCGCCGGAGCTGGCCCGCGGCGAGCCGCTCGACCCGGCCACGCGCATCGGCCGGGCGCTGGCACTGCAGGCGCTCAGCCTGGAGCTGACGCGTCAGGGCGGCCTGCCCGCGGAGCGGATCCTCCTCGGCGCGCTCTCGCGGGACCAGCTGACGGAGCCGGTCGGCCTCCTGCCGGGCATCGTCGAGGTGGCCCTCCGCCGGCTCGTCTTCCCGGGTCATGGGCTGGTCGTCGAGGAGCCCGACGAAGCCGATGCCGATGCGGCCTGGCCGGTGGCGCTGACCGCCTGGCTCGCTGCTGGTCCGGCGCCGGCGCTCGTCCTGCGTCGCCCCGCCACCGCAGCCGTGGCCGACGCGTCGCGCGAGGTGCGGACCGCCGTGGAGGCGGCCGCGGGGCTGGCCGCCGCACGAACCATGGGGTTGCTCCACGGCGAGGCCGCCGCCCTGGCCAAGCGGAGCCTGCGCGTGGCCATCGACACGATCCGGGAGCTTGCCGACGAGGGCTGGGAGCACCTGCTGCTCTCGCCCGCCGCGCTGGCCCGACGGCCCGAGCCGGCCGAGGGTTGGATCGGCGCCGGGGGCCGCGCCGCCAAGCGCGAGCACCTTGACCTCCTGGGCCTGGGGGCCGATGCTGTGCTCGCGCCATGAGTGAGGGTCGCGAGGATCCGGGCATCACGCGCATGGAGTGGTCGGGCTGGTCGTGGTCGCCGCGGCGACGCGTGCCCTGGCTGGGCGTGCTGCTCGTGGTCTTCGGCCTCGCCATGCTGGTCGATCAGCTGACGCCGCTCAGCGCCTCGGCGCTCATCCTCGGCGCGCTGGCCATCGCCTTCGGGGCCAGCTGGCTCATCGGCGGATCGCGCTGGGCGATGGTGCCCGCGCTCGTGCTGGCCGCCCTGGCCATCCCCGACGCGCTCACGGACCTCAAGGTCATCACCGGCGACGGCTGGGGCTCGGTCGCGCTGGCCATCGCCTTCCTCGCCATCTGGCTCGTGGGCGGCCGGCGGGGCCGGCGTCCCGGCTGGTCCCTGTGGCTGGCCGTGATCTTCGGGATCATCGGATCGACGCAGGTCTCCGACCAGTTCGACTGGCTGCCCGACCTCGACGCCTTCTGGCCCGTCGTCTTCATCGTGGTGGGGGTCGCGCTGATCCTGGGCCAGGGCCGCCGGGGGAGTTCCGCCCCCTGGTGAGCGCCCTGCGCTACTTCGTGTAGACGCCCCCCGGGTCCAGCTCCTCGCGGATGAGGCGCAGCTCCTCGGCGGTCGGGGCCGGCGTCTCGGCCAGGCCGGCGGCGACCTTCGGCCGCCAGGCCATGGCGGCCTCGACCTGCTCCAGCGTGGCGCCCGGATGGAGGAAGTCGAGGCGCATCTCGCCCGCGTCGTCGAAGTGGTAGATGCCGAGATCGGTCACGACCACGGAGGGCCCATCGCCCAGCCAGCCCTGCTCACGCCGGATGCGGGCCGCGTTATCCGCGCCGCCCAGGTTGCCGGGTGAGGTGCGGAAGTCGATCCGCTCCACGAAGCTGCGCGGGCTCTGGCGCATGATCACGAAGACCTGGCGGGCGTTGATGGCGATCTCGCACGCGCCGCCGGAGCCGGGCAGGCGCGTCCTGGGGTGCGCGTAGTCGCCGATGACCGTGGTGTTGATGTTGCCGAAGCGGTCGATCTGCGCCGCGCCGAGGAAGCCCACGTCGATCAGGCCGCGCTGGAGGTAGTAGCCGAACAGCTCGAGCATGCTCACCACGGCCGTCGCCCGCGTCACGATCGTGGGGTCGCCGATGCTCAACGGCAGTCGGGCGGGCTGGGCACCGAAGACGCCGGCCTCGTAGACCAGCTCCAGCTCGGGCGCCACGGTGCGCTTGGCCAGGTTGACGGCGATGTTGGGCAGGCCCACGCCGACGAAGCAGACGTGCTGGCCGGCCAGCTCGCGCGCGGCGGCCACGATCATCATCTCGGAGCGCGTGAAGGGGGCCGCGGGTTGGTCGGTCACCGGTAGTCCCCGTAGTCCACTGACCCCGACGGCGCCGTGCCCGGCCGGAGGGAGGCGACTCGCTCCGCGCCGAGCTTCTCCAGGTACTCAGCGCGACCGGAGACCCCGTGCACCCACTCGTCGAGCCAGGCGTCGAGGGCGGCGGCGTCGCGGCTGACGGCGTCCCACTCGATGTAGAAGCGGTTGTCGCGGTCGTAATAGCCCTGCGCATACGAGGGGTGGGCGCCGAAGGGCTCCACGACCACGGCGTCCACGATGAGCCCGGGGATGATCGTGCGATTGGGATCGGCGCGCACGACCGACTCATCCACCAGCTCCTCGACGACGACGATGACGCGCTCGGCGGCGAAGGCGACCTCCTTCTGGCAGCCGAGCAGGCCCCACACCTGCGTGTCGCCGGCGGCATCGGCGCGCTGGGCATGGACGATGGCCACGTCAGGCTTGAGCGGTGGCACGGCGTAGACGTATTCCTCGCCGTACGGCGAGCGCACCTGCCGGATGAGCGGGTTCGCCTTGGGCAGGTCCGACTCGAAGTAGCTGCGCAGCGGGAAGAAGGGCAGGTTCATGGCCCCCGCCGTGTACCGCCCGACCATGCCGAAGTGGCTGTACTCCTCCACCTCGAGCGGTGCGGGGTCGGCGTCCTCGATGCGCCGCCGGATCGCATGCAGGCCGCCCACGCCGGGGTTGCCGAGCCAGCTGAAGATGAGCTTGCGCGCCACCCCGGCGCCGATCATCTGGTCGTAGATGACGTCCGGCGTCATGCGCGCCAGGGTCAGCTCGCGCCGGCGTTGGCGGATGATCTCGTGGCCGGCGCTGAAGCTGATGAGGTGCGTGAAGCCCTCGATGGCCACCGTGTCGCCGTCGCGCACGATCTCCGCCACCGCGTCGCGCATCGTGGCGACCTTCGAAGTGCCGGTCACCGCGGATCCGCATCCCCACGGGCGATGATCACGGTGGCGTTGGCATGGTGCGCGACGTACACCGACACGCTGCCGAGGACGGCCTGGCCGAGCGCGCTGAGTTGGCGCGAGCCGAGCACGATGGTGTCGTAGCCGAAGTCCTCGGCGACCTGCACGATCATCGGCCCCGCGTCACCGATCGGCTCGTGGGTCTGGGCATCCAGCCCGCGTTCGGCGAGGAAGGCTTTCGCTTCGTGCAGCTCGGCGGCGTGGGCCGAGGCGGCGCTCCACGGATCGTCCGGCGGCGGGCCCATCTCCAGCGGCGCCACGCTGACCAGGCCGACACGGGTCCCCAGGCCGGCGGCCAGCTCCGCCCCCACCTCGAGCGCCCGGCGCGCCGGGGCGCTCCCGTCGTAGGCGATCAGGATGCCCCGGATCACGCCGCTCGCCGCCGTTCCACGTCAGGCGACCTCCGTGGGCGTCGTGCCGGGTGGCGGCCCGGCGCCGCTGGGTGTCTGCGCTCCCATGACCAGCCGCGGCTGGGCTCCGAACGAGACCATCGGGAAGCGCGCCACGAAGAGGCCCCACAGGCCGCGCGGGGCCAGCAGGGTCAGCCCGATCGCCACGACGCCGAGGATCACGAGGTACAGGCTACCGAAATCGGCGAGGGTCTCGCGCAGGCCGATGAAGACGAGGGCACCGACGATCGGGCCCTCGATCCGCCCCAGGCCGCCGATGATCACGATGAAGATCATGCGCGCGGTCCAGTCGACGCTGAAGGCCGCGTTGGGCTGGATGCGCAGCAGGCTGAGGTAGATGATCGCGCCGGCCACCGCGCAGCCGACCGAGGCGATGAGGTAGACCGCCAGCTTCGTCCGGAAGACGTCGATGCCCAGGCTCTCCGCGCCGGCCTCGCTGTCACGGAGGGCCCGCAGGGCCAGCCCGAGGCGCGAGCGCATGATCCAGGCCACGAGGATGACCGAGCCGAGGCCGACGCCCAGCGCCAGCCAGTAGGTCAGCGCCAGCCGGCCCTGCGGGCCCAGGAAGGCCGCGCCCTGGATGGTCACCCCGTTGCCGGCGCCGACCTCCTTCGCTCCCGAGACGAGGATCCGGAAGACCTCGGCGATGACCCACGTGCCGATGGCGAAGTAGCCGCCGTGCAACCGGAAGGCGAAGAGCGAAGTGGCCAGCGCGATGAGCGCGATGACCGCGGCCAGGACGGGGATGGCCAGCAGCGGGTGGAGGCCGAGGCGGTCGGTGCCCACGAAGAGGCCGTAGGCGCCCAGGCCCACGAAGGCTTGCTGGCCGATGGAGACGAGCCCCGCGTAGCCGGCCAGCAGGTTCCACATCTGCGCCAGCGCGAGCAGCGTGAAGAACTCGATGAGCAGCTTCATGAACCCCGATCCGCCCCAGGCCGGCGCGGTCGCCAGGACGGCCAGCAGCAGCAGGCCGACGACCGCCGCGGCCCGGCTGGCGGGCGTGGCCGACTCGACGCGAAACGGGGGCACGGCGGTCGCGCTCGTCGTCGACATGCTCACACCTGGCGCGCCGTGCGGCGGGCGAAGAGCCCGCTCGGTCGAAAGGCAAGGACGGCGAGGAAGAGGAGGTGCCCGGCCAGCGCCTGGTAGGCGGGGTTGACCTGGTTGCCGACGGCCTGGGCCACGCCCAGGGCCACGCCCCCGACGAGGGTGCCCCACAGCGACCCGAGGCCGCCGATGATGACTGACTCGAAGGCGAAGATGAGGCGCTGCGGCCCGTCCGAGGGCCCGAAGGTGGTGCGGATGCCCAGGAAGACGCCGGCCACCGCGACCGTCCCCAGCGAGATGGCCATGGCGATGCTGTAGAGGCGGCGGTGATCGATGCCCACGATGCGGGCCGCCTCCGTGTCGTCGGACGTCGCTCGCAGGGCGCGGCCCAACTGGGTCCGACTGACCACGAACTGGAGGCCGAGGAGCACGCCGACGGCGACGAGCAGCGTCAGCAGCGGGAAGAACCCGACCGAGATCTGATCGGTGAGGGTCACGCTCGCATTCTCGAGGGGTCCGGCGTCCAGGCCCTGGGAGTCGGCCGAGAAGACGTCCAGGAGCACGTTCTGCACCACCACGGCGATGCCGAAGGTGACCAGCACCGGCGGTAGCACGCCGCCGCCGAGGGCGAAGTTCAGGAGCACGCGCTGGAGGAGGAAGCCGATGACCATCATCACCGGCACCACGGCGACGAGGCCGACGAGCGGGTTGGCGCCCGTCGCCGTGACCACCACCAGGGCCAGATAGGCAGCCAGGATGTTGAGGTCTCCGTGCGCGAGGTTGACCAGGCGCATGACCCCGAAGGCCAGCGAAAGCCCCGTGGCCAGGAGCGCGTAGAGGCCGCCGAGGAGCGTGCCCTGGATGACCGCGTTGACCCACTCCATGTCGGCTGGACGCTCCCTCAGATGCCGAAGTACGCGGCGGCGATGGCCTCGCGGGTCAGCTCCGCGGGCCGTCCGGCGAGTGAGATGCGCCCTTCCAGGAGGCAGGCGACGCGATCCGCGACCCCGAGGGCCTGATCGATGTTCTGCTCCACGATGAGCACCGTCGTGCCCGCCGCGGCGATGGCCGGAAGTCGATCGTAGAGCTCGCGGATGACGACCGGCGCGAGCCCCAGCGAGACCTCGTCGAGGAGCAGCAGGCGCGGGTTGTTCATCAGCGCGCGCCCGATGGCGAGGGCCTGCTGCTCGCCGCCGGAGAGCACGGCCGCGCTGCGGCGCGCGCGCTCCTTCAGCAGCGGGAACAGCTCGTACACCCGCCCGAGGCCCCAGTGGCCGCGCCTTCCGCGGTAACCACCGATGAGCAGGTTCTCCTCGACGCTGAGGCTGGGGAAGACTCGCCGCCCCTCCGGCACCAGCGAGACGCCGAGCTTCACGCGCTCGTGGGTGGGCAATGCGTCGATGGCCTGGCCATCGAAACGGATCCCGCCGCCTCGCGCGGGCAGCAGGCCGGCGATCATGCGCAGCAGGGTCGACTTGCCCGCTCCGTTGGAGCCGATCATGGCGAACCGTTCGCCCTCCTGCACCGCGAGTGAGATGTCGTACAGCGCCTGGAAGTCGCCGTAGAAGCTGCTCGCGCCGCGGACCTCCAGCAGGCTCACGCGCGGATTCCCTGGCCGAGGTAGACCGACTGGACCTCGGGACTGGCCATGACCGTCTTCGGCGCGCCCTCGGCGAGCTTGCGGCCGTAGTTGGTGGCCATCAGGCGGTCGACGACGGAAACCAGGGCCTGGACGATGTGCTCGATCCAGACGATGCCCAGCCCCTCGCCGCGCAGCGCCCGGATGATCTCGATCAGCGCCTGCACCTCGTGCTCCGCCAGGCCGCCGGCGATCTCGTCGAGTAGCAGCAGTCGGGGACCGGAGGCCAGCGCTCGCGCCAGCTCCAGCCGCTTGCGGTCGAGCAGCGTCAGGGCGCCGGCAGGCGTGTTGGCGTGCGCCAGGAGACCGGTCCGTTCCAGCGCCGCAACGGTCGCCGTACGCGGGTCGGCGCCGGTCCGCTGCCCGGCGAAGCTGGCGCCGATCAGCACGTTCTCGAAGACGGTCATGCCGCCGAAGGGATGCGGCACCTGGTGGGTCCGACCGATGCCGGCCCGCGCTCGCGCGTGGACCGGCATGGCCGTGATGTCCCGGCCATCGAGCAGGATGCGCCCGCGGTCGGGCTGGAGACTGCCGGTGATGAGGTTGAGCATCGAGGTCTTGCCGGCGCCGTTGGGGCCCACCACTCCGAGGATCTCGCCCGCCGCCAGCGTGTAGGACAGCTCGTCGGCCACGACGACCGTCCCGAAGGCCTTGGCGACGTGGTCGAGCTCCAGCAGCGCGGCCACGTCGCCTCCGGGAGCCGAGGGACGGACCTAGCCGCCGATGGGGCGGAGCTGCCCGGCCTTCGGGATCTCGGGATGGTCCTTGTTGCTGACGATGACCAGGTCGTAGGGGAAGGTGGTGCCCCGTCCCCACTGCCCGCCCACGAGCGGCGTCTTGGAGATGTTCGGGAAGGGCACTCCGCCCGTCCAGTCCACCCTGCCCACGATGGTGTCGAGGACCGTGACCTTCAGGGCGTCGCGGATGGTCGCCTTGTTCTCGATGTCCGTGGTGCGCTTGAGCACGTCGCTGGCCAGTTCGAAGAGGGCGTGCCCGAAGCCGATCGGCTGCGTCCACTGCTTGCTCGTCGCCGCCGTGTACCCGTCGGCGAGGTCCTTCGCCGTCTGGCCGGTCAGCGACGAGCTGAAGGGATGGCTGGGGCTCCACCAGACCTCGCTCGAGAGCGCATCGCCCTCCCCGTTGGTGCCCAACGCCTCGACCGAGGCCGGGAAGAGGAGCGCCTTGCCGATGGAGGCGATCTTCGGCGTGAAGCCTTGCTGCTTGGCCTGGTTCCAGAAGGTCGTGAAATCGGGCGGGATGGGCACGCCGGTGACGATCTCGGCCGAAGCTGTCTTGAAGGCGCCGATCTGGGCCGAGAAGTCGGAGCTGAGGTTCTCGTACCGGCCGGGGTCGTGGATCGTGTAGCCGGCGGCCGCGAGCGGCGGCGGGAAGCCCAGGACGGGGTCGCCCCAGGCGTTGCCATCGCCGTCGTTGGGGAAGAGCCCACCTACTTGCTTGTTCGTGTCGACCTGGCTCCACATGTCCAGGAAGACGGCGATGATGTCCTCCAGGCCCCAGAAGAAGTGGTACGTCCACTCGAACGGGACGGGGTTCGCCGGGTCCTTCTGGCGCCCGAAGAAGTACGGCTGCCACGGTGCGACCGTCGAGATGCAGGGCACCTGGTTGGCCTCGGCCTGGTCGGAGACCGGGTTCGTCGTCTCGGGTGTCGAAGCGACCAGCATGAGGTCGATCCCGTCCTGGAGGATGAGATCGCCGGCCACCTCGGCGGCACGGTTCGGGTCGGACTGGCTGTCCTTGGCCAGGATCTGGATGGGATGCAGCGTGCCGCCCACATTCACGCCACCGGCGAAGGCCGCGTTGGCGCCGGCGAGGATGTACTCGTCAGCCTCGCCGAAGCCGGCCAGGGGCCCCGTCGTGGGACTGACGTAGCCGATCTTGATGGCGCGCCCGGTCGGCACTGCGGTGGCGGTCGCGCCGGCCGTCGCGGCGGGGCCCGTGGTGGCCGTCGGGGCGGGCGTCCCTCCGCTCGGCTGGCAGGCCGCGAGGAAGGCGCCCAGCCCGGCGGTCGCTCCGGCGTACCCCGTCAGGCGCAGGAAATCCCGCCGGTCGAGGGGACGACCCAGCACCGCTTCGACGATCCTCCGCTCGTTCGCTTCGTTCGACATCGCGCTGCTCCTCCTCGTGCCGCTCGTGCAGCGAGCGGTCGCTGATCAGACTCCTGCGCCTCGACGGGAGTGTACGGGCTCGGCCCGTCCGCTACACATCGATTCGGAGCGCGTCGCAGGCGGGCGCGTTCATCGGAAGCGAGTGAAGTCGGGCGGCCGCTTCTCGTTGTAGGCGGCGAATCCCTCCCGTCCCTCGTCGGTCTTCGTGTAGAGGCTGAGGCCGTCGAAGACGAGGTTCTGGATGCCCACGATGTGATCGGTGTCGGCGTTGAACGAGTGCTTCAGGAACCGCATCGCCGTCGGCGAGTAGGCGGCGATCTTCTTCCCCCAGGCGACGGCCGTGGGCACGACCTGGTCCTGCGGGACGACCGCGTTGACGAGCCCCCACCGCTCGGCGGTCGCGGCGTCGTACTGATCGAGCAGGAACCAGATCTCCCGCGCGCGTTTCTCGCCCACCACGCGGGCGAGGTACGCGCTGCCGAAGCCGCCGTCGAACGACCCGACCCGTGGCCCGGTCTGGCCGAACCGGGCCGTCTCCGAGGCGACCGTCAGGTCGCACAGCACGTGGAGCACGTGGCCGCCGCCGATGGCGAAGCCGTTGACCGCGGCGATGACGGGTTTCGGTATCGCCCTGATGAGCCGGTGCAGCCGTTCGATCTCGAAGAGCCCGCTCTCCGTCGGCCCATAGTCGCCGGTCTCCGCGCGCTGCTTCTGGTCGCCGCCGGCGCAGAATGCCCGGTCGCCAGCGCCCGTGAGCACCACGGCGGCGACGGTCGAGTCCGCCCACGCCGCCCGGAAGGCGGCGATCAGCTCGTCGACGGTGCGGCCGCGGAACGCGTTCATGCGATCCGGGCGGTCGATGGTGATGATCGCGACGCCGTCGTCGATCTCGTAGCGGACGTCGGTGAAGCCGTTGCCAGTCATTCGGTCACCTCGCTGCCGGGGGGTGGAGCGCGTGGGCGCATCCAGACGCGTATGGTACGGAGAGCGTGAACCAGTGTCGGGCAGGTCGTCGAGGGCGGGATGCAGATGCAGAAACCACTGGCCGGTATCAAGGTCCTGAGCTTCGAGATCCAGGTCGCCGGCCCCTACTGCAGCATGATGCTGGCCGACCAGGGAGCCGCTGTCATCAAGGTCGAGCAACCGGGCTCGGGTGACACGGCTCGCGGCGGCGCGCCGAGGATCACGAACGAGCGGGGCGAGCAGCAGAGCGGCTACTTCCTGCGCTTCAACCGCAACAAGCGCAGCCTCACGCTCAACCTGAAGAGCGAGGCCGGGCGGCAGATCTTCCGAGACCTGGCCAGGGGTTCGGATGTCCTGATCGAGAACTTCCGACCAGGTCTCCTCGACGAGATGGGGCTCGGATACGACGCGCTGTCGAAGGACAACCCCGGCCTCGTCTACGCCAGCATCACCGGCTTCGGGAGCATGGAGGGCTACCTGGGGCCCTACAGCAAGCGTCCCGCCTACGATATCGTGGCTCAGGCCATGGGCGGCCTGATGGCCACCTGCGGACAGGCCGGCGGCCCGCCGACCTGGCTGGGGGTGGCCCTCGGCGACATCGCCTCGGGGATGAATGCGGCGTACGCGATCACCTTGGCTCTCTTCCAGCGCGCCCAGACCGGCCTGGGCCAGTACATCGACGTCTCGATGTACGACACGATCATCGGCCTGGCGGAGCGCTCGCTGACCGCCTACGCGCTCACGGGCACGATCCTGGAGCGCGGACGCGAGCCGTACATGGCTCCCTGGGGGCCGTTCGAGTGCAGCGACGGATGGGTCGCGCTGATCGTCGCCACCGAGCGCGATTGGGGCCACTTCTGCGAGGCCATCGGCCGCCCCGACCTCGTCGGCCACGAGGGCGCCACGTCTGGCCCCGAGCGGGCAGGGAACATGGCCGGCTGGCTCGGTCAGACCATCGCCGGGTGGTTCAGGGGCCAGACGACGGCCGAAGCCGCGGAGAGGTTGCTGGCGGCCGGCCTGCCGGCGGGTCCGGTGCAGAATGCCCAGGAGATCCACGAGTGTCCCCATGTCAAGGCCCGGGGGACGCTGATCGACGTTCCCGATCCCATCCTCGGGACGGTGCGGCTGGTCGGGCCTCCGTTCAAGATGTCGGGCAGTCCGGAGCCGGTCACCATGGCCGCGCCACTCCTGGGCGAGGACACAGCGGACATCCTGCGCGAGATGCTCGGCTACTCCGATCAGGATGTGACCCGTTTGCAGGCAGAAGGAGTCCTCTAGGTGCCGATGTCGAGTGAAGTTGGCGTCGTGAGCGCCGTGCGCAGCCCGTTCGGGAAGTTCGGCGGCGCGTTGCGGGACTTCACCTTGCCCGAGCTGGGCGGGCGGGTCGTCGCCGAGGCCATCCGGCGGGCCGGGATCGACCCGGCCGACGTCGAGGAGGTGGCCACCGGCGTCAACCTCCCGGGAGCCGACCGCTCGATCGCGCGACAGGTGCTGATCGAGGCCGGGATCCCGACGTCGCGCGTCGCCTACACCATCGATCGGGCCTGCTGTTCCTCGATGGCGGCGATCTCGATGGCATCGCGCTCGATCCGCCTCGGCGACACGAGGATCGCCGTGGCCGGCGGCACCGAGAACATGAGCCGGGTGCCCTACTTCCTGACCGCGCAACGGTGGGGCAACGCTCTCGGCGACGTGGTCCTCAAGGATCAGCTGGTCATCGCCGACCCCATGACGGGCAAGCCCCGCGCCGTCCAGGCGGGGGAAGAGGCCGTCGAGTACGGGATCACCCGCGCCGAGCAGGATGCCTGGGCCGTGCGCAGCCATGAGAACTACCTGCGGGCCTGGGAGGCGGGCAAATTCGCCGAGGAGATCATGCCCATCTCCGTTCCGCAGCCCAAGGGGGAGCCGCTGCTCTTCACCCAGGACGAGTCGGTGCGCCCCGGCACCACGCTGGAGAAGCTCGCCGCGCTGCCCACCATCTACGGCAGCCCCACGGTGACCGCGGGCAACGCCCCGGGCCTCAACACCGGGGCATCGGCGATGGTGCTGATGTCCCCGCAGGAGGCCGAACGACGCGGCACGGAGCCCCTGGCCATGCTGATCGGCTGGGCCATGGCGTCCGGGCATCCCGACCGGATCGCGTCGATCCCGGCGGAGTCGGCCAGGCTGGTGCTGGACCAGGTCGGCATGACCATCGACGACATGGACCTGATCGAGATCAACGAGGCCTTCGCGGCCGTCCCGCTCGTGTCGACGCTGCTGATGGCCGGCGGCGACCGGGCGAGGGCCGAGGCGATCCGGGACAGGACGAATGTCAACGGCGGCGCGATCGCCATCGGTCACCCCACCGGCGCGACGGGCGCGCGCCTGGTCATGACCCTGATCTACGAGCTGCGACGTCGCCGCGATGCGGCCGGTGAGAGCCGGCCCTACCACGGCCTGGCCACCATCTGCGGCGGCATCGGCGAGGCCGAGGCGATCATCGTCAAGGTCGCGGCCCGACGACCGCCGCGCACGGCGTCACGAGGCCAACGGAGCCGGACGTGACCTCCCTGCGCGCCGACTACGCACCGGACGGCCAGGAGCATGCGGGCGAGTTCCCGTACACGCGCGGGATCAGCGCCGAGCCGGGGCCGTGGATCATGGGCCAGTACGCCGGCTTCGGCACGGCGGCCGAGACGAACGGGCGCTTCCGGGCGCTTCTCGAGGCCGGGGTCACGGGCTTCTCCGTGGCGCTGGACCTGCCGACGCAGATGGGCCTCGACTCCGATGATCCGGCCGCGGCCGGGGAGGTCGGCAAGGTGGGCGTCGCGATCGACAGCCTGGCAGACATCGAGACCCTGATGGCGGGGATCCCGCTCGAGCGGATCAGCCAGATGCGCACGACGGCGAACTCGATCGGCTACATCTGGGCGGCGATGTTCGTCGCCCTCGCCGAGCAGCGAGGCCTCGACCCGAACGCGTTCGGGATCTTCATCCAGAACGACGTGCTCAAGGAGTACGTCGCCAGGGGGACGCAGATCTTTCCACCCGCGCCCTCCCTGCGCCTGTCCGTGGACGTGCTCGAGTACGTGGCGCGCCACGTCCCTCGCTGGGTTCCGCTCGCCGTCTCCGGGTACCACATCCGCGAGTCCGGCTCCGATGCCGTCCAGGAGATCGCGTTCACGTTCGCCAACGCCATCGCGTACCTCGATGCCGCCGTCGGCCGTGGCGTCTCGATCGACGCGGTCGCGCCAACGCTGTTCACGTTCCTGTCGGCCGACATCGAGCTCCTCCATGAGGTGGCCAAGTTCCGGGCGGCGCGGCGCGTGTGGGCGAAGCTCATCCGCGAGCGGTACGGCGCTCGCGACGCGCGGAGTGAGCAGCTGCGCATCTTCGTCTTCACCGCCGGCTCGTCGCTGACGGCTCAGCAGCCGCTGAACAACGTCGTGCGGGCGACCGTCGAGGCGATCGCCGCGGCCCTCGCCGGGGTGCAGACGATGCACGTGTGCGCGTACGACGAGGCGGTCGGGGTGCCGACAGAGGCCGCGGCGACCCTGGCGCTGCGCACGCAACAGATCGTCGCCTTCGAGACCGGCCTGACGGAGACGGTCGATCCCTTCGGCGGCTCGCACGCCATCGAGGCGCTGACCGCCGAGACCGCGGTGAGCATCGAGGCGCTGCTGGCCGAGATCGAGTCGCGCGGCGGTGCCCTGGCCTGCATCGAGTCGGGCTGGTTCCAGGACGAGATCGCCGGGTCGGCCTACCGCCAGGCGCAGGCGGTGGAGGCGGGGGAGAAGCCCGTGATCGGCGTCAACCGGTTCGCGTCCCCCTCGGAGCCGATCGCCGTGTTTCGCAGCGACCCGGCAGGCGAGCAGCGGCAGCGGGACAGTCTGCGGGCCTTGCGCGAACGCCGATCGCAGTCCGATGTCACGCGGTGCCTCGACCTGGTCGAGAGTGCGGCACGCTCCGGGGCGAACGTCGTCCCGGCCTGCGTGGAGGCGGTCAAGGTCTACGCGACGGTCGGCGAGATCGTCGGGCGCCTGCGTGCCGTGTTCGGAGAGTGGCGCCCGTCGGGCGCGTTCTAACCCGATGCCGAGGTCAGGAACGCGGCCAGGCACTCGTTGAAGGCCGCGGGCTGTGCGCTCTGGGGTGAATGGAAGGCGCCCGGGATCACGGCACGTTCGGCGCCGATCCGTTTGGCGAGGACGTCGCATACGTCCTGCAGGCCGGCACCGGCCGTGGCGCGAGTGGCCGCGCTCGCCGTGTCCCAGCCACCCGAGACCACCAGCTTGGGGAAGGATGCTGTCTCGAGTGCGCCGACCGGTACCTCCGCCTCCCAGGGCATGCGCTGGTGCATCGAGGTCCGGATGGCCGCGACCTTGTCGGGAGCGAGGCCGGCGCTGAGCTCTGACCAGGCCCGCAGATGCAGCGTCTCGAGGTCGTAGCCCATGGCTTGCAGGAATGCCGGATAGAACGCCTCTGGCGTGAGGTCCGCGAGCCTGGCGAAGACGGCGGCGATCCGCTGCTGCATCGCTTGGGCGGCCGGGCTTCGGGGTGCAAGGTGGAACAGCGGCGGTTCGATGACCACCAGAGAGCGGGCCGCACCGGGCCGGCGTCCGGCGGCGATCAGGCTCGCGACCGCACCGTACGAGTGGCCGACCAGGTGGGCGCCGTCGCCGAGGAGTTCGGCGATATCGTCCGCGTCGCGGTCGAAGTCCTCCCCGCTCGCTGGCGGACTGTTGCCGTATCCGCGGCGGTCGACGAAGAGCAGGCGGTAGCGGTCGGCGAGCGGCCGCTGCGCGGCCCAGGATGCTCCGCCCCGCACGAAGCTGCCATGCACGAAGAGTACGGGTTCCCCGTCGCCCCACGTCGTGACGTGCAGCTCGCTCATCGCCCCCGAGGAACGATCCGCTGGCGCAGGATGCCGACCATCTCGGGACTCCCGGCATAGAGCGCTTCGGGAACCTTGTCGCGCCCCATCAGGGCCGAGAGGTCGACCGGCTGGCCGGACGCGTACACCAGCACTGCGCCGACCCTGTCCAGCAACAGCGAGGGGAAAGCCAGGTCCCACAGGTTCACGGCCGGATCGAAGAACAGGCCCGCCACCGCGCCCTTGGCGAGCAGGCACAGCTGGTAGATGGGCGCACCCAGGCAGTAGATGCGGCCTGGAAAATCGAGCGCGAACGTGCGCTGGTAGTTCGTCGGTCCGAAGATGAACGTGTTCGGCTCCAGCGCGGCCGAGAGGCTCGGGTTGAGCGGCTCGTCGTTGCAGAAGCCCGGGCCGTCTTCAACGGCCCAGAAGAGTTCGCGCGTGACCGGGTTGACCGCGGCTCCGGCGATGGGTCGGTTGCCGTCCATGAGGCACACGGCCGGCATCCAGAGGGGCATCCCGGCCACGAACGCGCGGCTCCCGTCGAGCGCATCCACCACCCAGGCACGGGTTTCCCCCGGCGCCGGCGGCCGCGACTCGGCAGTCTCTTCACCGATGTAGCCGTACCGGGGCGCCAGAGCGGTGAGTGATGACCGGAGGAAGTCCTCCACGGCCGCGTCGGCCTCGGACGCGATGCTCAGGTCGGCCTTGACCGTGCCGGTCACCCTGCCGTAGTAGCGCAGGGCGAGTTCCCCGGCCTCGGTGACGATCTGCCGTATGTCCGCGATCGCTGGCGACATTCGGGTCTCCCGCTCAGGTGCGCGGCGAGCCGCAGGTGCTCGTGCCTGACGAAGGCCCGCCCGAAGCGGGCCGGTCGGACTGGTCAGCAGCGCGCCAGGCGATGATGCTACGGTACGACCTCACGGACAGCACGAGGTACGCGGATGAAGCTCGGCGTCTTTCTCCCTGTCTCGGGTCGGGCGGCGGTGCCCGAGGTGCTCACCGAAGCGGCCCGCCAGGCCGAGACACTGGGTTTCGATTCGGTCTGGGCCGCGGAACGGATGGTCAATCCCTGGGAGATGACGACCCGCTACCCGTACAACGCGGCCGATACCTGGTTCGTGCCACCGGAAAGCCCCTTCCTGGAGACGTTGACGGCGCTGACCTTCCTGGCCGGCGTCACCGAGAGGATCTCCCTTGGCGCGAGCGTCATCGTCCTGCCCTACCGACATCCCCTGTTCACGGCCAGGGTGGCTACCTCCATCGACACGCTGTCCAAGGGACGACTCATCCTCGGCGTCGGGATCGGCTGGATGCCCGAGGAGTTCGAGGCGCTGGGGGTCAACTTCAAGGACAGGGCGGGCATGTCCGAGGAGCAGCTGCAGATCTTCAACCTGCTCTGGAAGGAGGAGCGGCCGCACTTCGAGGGTCGCTACTACCGTTTCGGCGAGGTGGCCGTCAATCCCAGGCCGGTCCAGCAACCGCGCTTTCCCATCTGGATCGGCGGGGAAAGCGAGGCGGCCCAGCGGCGGGCGGCCAAGTACGGCGATGCTTGGTTCTCGTATTTCGTGAAGACGACGGCCGAGGAGCTGGCCGCTCGCTTCAGGCAGCTGCAGCAGTGGGCCACCGAGGCGGGCCGGGATCCGGGTTCGGTCAAGCTCTGTTCCGTTCGCCCCATCGACGTCACCGCCGAGCCGGTGCCCCAGGAGGAGGACAGCTTGAGGGGCACACCCGAGCAGCTCGTCGAGGCGCTCCGGCGTTTCGAGGACGTCGGCGTCGAGCACATGGCCCTCCAATTCCATCGCGGCCGCTGGCCCGAGCGGAGGGAGCAGATCGAGAGATTCGGCCGGGAAGTCATCCCGGCCCTGCGCTCCTAGCCGCTCGACGGCCCAGGTCTGCCAGCCGGAAGCGCGAACCATGAGACGTGCCGCCGACGTGCCCCTGTACTACAACGCCATCGACATCCTCGAGCGCAACCTGGGCGCGCGAGCGGACAAGGTCGCCCTCTACAGCGCGGAACGGACGATGACGTTCGGGCAGGTCTCAGGTGAGGCGAACCAGGTCGGGAACGCGCTCAGCAAGGCGCTCGGGGTTCGTCTCGGAGACTTCGTGGCGCTCCTGTGCCTCGACGGACCCGAGTGGGTGACGTCCTTCTTCGGCATCGTGAAGGCCGGCGCGGTGGCCGTCAGCATCAACACCATGGCGACGCCGCGCGAATGCGACTACATCCTGCGCGACTGCCGGGCCAGGGTGCTCATCGTGCACGAGTCCCTGTTGCCGACGATCGAGGGGATCCGCGCCGGGCAGCCGTTCCTGGAGCACGTCGTCGTCATCGGAGGCTCGGCTCGAGAGCCCGATCTGGCCTATCCCGAGTTGATCGGCGACCAGGCGACCGAGTTCGTGGCGGCGCCCACGCACCGCGACGACCCGTGCATGCTCAACTACTCCAGCGGCACAACGGGAGAGCCGAAGGGCATCCCCCATGCCCAGAAGGACCTGCCCCTGACCGCGCAGCTCTACGCCGTCGACGGCATCGGGCTACGAGAAGACGACATCACCTTCAGCGTCGCCAAGCTCTTCTTCACCTACGGCTCGGGTGGGAACCTGATCTGGCCGTGGTACGCCGGCGCGAGCGTCATCCTGTCGCCCGCCCCGTCCCGCATCGCCACCAACCTCCTGGAGACGATCGACCGGTTCAAGCCGACGGTCCTCAACGGCGTGCCGACGAGCTACGCCTCCATGCTGGCCGTCGACCGGTTCACGGAGACCTACGACCTTGCCTCGCTGCGCATGTGCCTCTCGGCCGGCGAGGCCCTGCCCGCGGCCATCTGGCACGAGTGGAAGAGGCGCACCGGCCACGAGATCGTCGAGGGTATCGGGACGACGGAGAACTTCGCCCTGTACCTCACCAACCGGCTGGGCAGCGCGCGCCCGGGCAGCGCCGGCAGGTCGGTCGAGGGCTACGAGATCAAGATCGTCGACGATGGCGGGCAGGCAGTGCCGAGAGGCCAGGTCGGCAACCTGCTCGTGAAGGGCGAGACCGCCGCGCTCGCCTACCTCCACCAGTATGAGCGGAGCCACCAGACTTTCCTCGGCGAGTGGCTCGCGACCGGCGACCGCTTCCACGAGGACGACGACGGTTACTACTGGTACGTCGGGCGTTCGGACGACATGCTCAAGGTCGGCGGGATCTGGGTCTCGCCGGTGGAGATCGAGAACACCCTGACCGGTCACGTGGCCGTGCGGGAATGCGCGGTCGTCGGCCGCGCGGACCAGTCGGACCTGATCAAGCCCAAGGCGTTCGTCGCCCTGCACGCCGGCTACTCGCCTTCCGAGGAGATGGCCCAGGAGTTGATCGCCTACTGTGCTCGGGAATTGGCGGCTTTCAAGCGTCCGCGCTGGATCGAGTTCGTGGACGAGTTGCCCAGGACCGCGACCGGCAAGCTCCAACGCTCGAGGCTGCGATGACCTACACGCTGCCACTCGACGAGATCGACAAGGACGACGTCCAGCGCTGCGGGGGCAAGGGCGCCAACCTTGGCGAGCTGACCCAGATCGGGGCCCGGGTGCCGCCCGGGTTCTGTATCACGGCCGACGCACTGGGGTACCTCCTCAGCTCCAACTCGCTCGACGGTCCGATCGCCGAGGTCGCCTCGCGGCTGGACTTCGAAGACCTCAATGCCCTCGAAGCGGCCACCGCCGGCATCCGCGGCATGATCGCCTCCGCGCGCGTCCCGACCGACCTGGAGGCGGAGATCCTCGAGCGGTACCGGGCCCTGGTCAGCGACGCCAACCGGTACGTTGCCGTGCGTTCGTCGGTGGCCGTGAAGGACAGCCCCATCTCGTCCTTCCCCGGGATGATGGACACCTATCACTACGTGCTGGGTGAGACCGAGCTGCTCGAGAAGGTCCGCGAATGCTGGGCGTCCCTGTGGACGGCACGCGCCGCGTTCGCCCGGCACCGACAGGGCATCGCCCAGGACCGCGGCCTGATCGCGCCGGTGATCCAGCTCATGGTCAACGCCGATACCGCTGGCGTATTGTTCACGGCGAACCCGATCACGGGGGCCACGACCGAGATCGTCATCGAATCGAACTGGGGGCTCGGCGAGTCCGTCGTATCGGGCCGGTCGATGAACGATTTCTACGTGCTCGACAAGGCTAACCTCGGATTGAGAGAGAGGAGAGTCGCTCGCAAGAACGTGATGGTAACCATGGATCTTGGCAGAGGCTCCGGACGTCTCGAGCAGGCGGTGCCGCCGGAACGGTCCAGCGAGCCAACGCTTTCGGACGCTCAGCTCGTGGAATTGGGACGCACGAGCAAGGGCATCGAGGACCACTTCGGATTCAACGTCGACATGGAATGGGCCTACCAGGACGGGATCCTCTACGTCCTGCAGGCTCGTCGGATCCGACACGTGGGCAAGAACTAGCCGTCAAGCGATGCGACGAAGGAGTACGGATCATGGCCCAGCGAACGGTCGACTGCCACAATCACTGGTATCCGCCCGACTACCTCGAATACCTGGTCGGTCGGACGGAATTCCCCTACGCGCGCCAGACTGGTCCCACCAGCTACCTCTGCTATGCACCCGGCGGCGTCATCGTGGCGCATATCGACCGGGCCGGACACTACGACCTCAAGGCCCGCATCGAGGACCTGGACAAGGCCGGCCTCGATACCCAGATCATGAGCATCACCATCCCCGGACCGGAGATGCTGCCGGTCAAAGAGGGCATCTATTGGGCGAAGCGGACCAACGACTCCTTCGCCCGGGCCGTCCAGGACTATCCGGGGCGCTTCTACGCCTACGCGGGCCTGCCGTGGCAGGCTCCCGATGAGGCGGTCAAGGAGCTGGAGCGCTGCCACAAGGACCTCGGCGTCAAGGGCATCCAGGTCTTCTCCAACGTCAACGGCAAGCCGCTCTTCTTCGATGAGTTCGACCCCATCTGGGCCCTCGCGAACGAACTGGATCTGCCCTTCCTCGTGCATCCCACCGTGCCCTTGACGGCGAGCGTCATGGACATGGTGCGCATCCCCTACCAGCTGTACGGCTATACGCTCGACACCTCGATGGCCGTGATCAGCCTCATCTTCAACGGCGTGTTCCAGAAGTACCCGAACCTCAAGGCCGTCCACTCCCATCTCGGCGGCATGGTGCCCTACCTGGTGCAGCGCCTGAAGGCATCCTGGAAGGGCTACGCCGCGGAGTGGGGCCTGGAACTCGAGGAAACCCCGGACATCACCTATGCCGATCGGGTCTGGCCTGATACGACGTCGTTCTACCTGCCGGCCATGCGCTGCGCACTGGAATGGGTGGGCCCGGGGCATCTCGTCGTCGGCACCGACTACGCCCACCGCGTGGGCGATCCCGAGGGCGCCATCCAGGCCGTCAAGGACCTGGGCGCATCCGTCAACCTGTCGCAGGACAAGACGGACCTGATGCTGGGCAAGAACGCGGAGGCCCTCTTCAAGCTCCCGCCGATGCCTGGGCGCTAGCACGCCTCAACGGGAGGCCCCGGAGTCGGGCCGCAAGCCCGATTCCGGGGCGCCTTCCTCGGGTAGCTGGCCGGTGTGTCGACCGGATGCACGGCGGCCGTGAGGAGATCCCCATGCCGACAGACAGGAGCATCAGCTCACTCAGGACACTGAGACCGGATCGCGACGCCGACATCTTCTGGTTCAGGGATGACCTGCACCAGCCCTACCCCATCTCGCCGATGGGCATGACGACGATCCAGAAGCATCACGCCTGGGGCTATCACGTCGCTTCGGAGCAGACGCAGCTGCCGCCCTCGAAGGGCGCGCACGTCAAGCTCTACCGGGGCCGCGTCTACCTGGGCTTCGCCCTGATCGACGATCCGGAGGAAGTCGCCCGCCGCGCGAAGGCGTTCGGCCAGCTCGTCGAGCACTGCACGGATCACTGGGCGGAGTTCTACGGCGGCTACATCTCGGAGGTGATCGCCAACCTGGCTTCGCTGGCCGCGGTGGACGGCGACGGCCTGACGACTCCGCATCTTCTCGACTACCTGAACAAGAGCGAGGAGATCAACCGCCGGCATTGGGAGATCCATTTCATCCTGATGTATCCGGCCGACACGATCTACCTGGAGTTCGAAGCCTTCTGCAGGACGCACGGGGTCGAAGAAGCGGCCTTCGTCAACATGCTCAAGGGATTCAACTCGATGTCGACGCAGACCGACGAAGGCTTGTGGCACCTGGCCGAGGCGGCGGACAAGGCTGGCCTGCGCGATCGACTGCGGAACACGACGGCCGGGATGCTCCGGGATGCGCTCGCGGGTGATCCGAATGGGCGCGAGTGGCTCGATCGTTTCGACGAGTGGCTGGAGCGGTTCGGCAACCGCATCAGCGCCGCGCACCTCGACGTGATCTTCCCGACCTGGAAAGAGGACCCCACGCCCGTCCTCGAGACCATCAACAGCTACTTCGCGCGCATGGACGCCGGCTGGAACCTGCTCCAGGCCCGCGACGAGGTGATGCGGCAGCGCGACGAGGTCATCGCGGCCGTCGAGCAGAAGCTCACTGCGGAAGACAAGCTCGTCTTCGAACGACTCCTGCCGGCCGCCCAGCAGGTCTACGCCTTCCAGGAAGACCATGGGTTCTACATCGACGCGGGCTCCACCGCCGCCCTGCACAACTCGCTGATGGCCTGCGGTCGGCGCCTGCATCGCTGCGGCCTGCTCGAACGGGCCGAGGATGTCTTCTTCCTGACCTTCAGCGAGCTGGTCGAGATCCTCGGCGACCTGGCCCGCGACGAGAAGATCGGCACGTATCACCATCGAGCCCTCGTGCCCTCCCTCGTCGCGGAACGGAAGGAGAACCGGGAAGCGGCGACCGCCCTCGATGCTCCGCTCACGGTCGGGAACGTCCCATCGACGATGAGCGACCCCATCGCCCTCAAGGTGTTCGGGATCGTCGACGAGGTGCTTCACCCCAAGGGCGAGAAGCAGATGGTCGAGCGACTCGAGGGGTTCGCCGGAGCGGCGGGCGTGGTCGAAGGACCGGCGCGCGTGATCCTGAGCTTCGAGGAGTTCCCCACGCTGCAGTCCGGCGACATCCTCGTCTGTCCGGCCACCAGCACCGCCTGGACGCCGCTGTTCCTGAAGATCGCCGGCGTGGTGACCGACACGGGCGGCATGCTGACTCATGCCGCGATCGCGGCCCGCGAATACGGGATCCCGGCCGTGGTGGGAACGTGGAATGCCACCAATTCGATCCGCGACGGGGACATCATCAGGGTGGACGGAAGCGCCGGGGTGGTGCAGGTCCTGGTTCGGGCCGAGGGCCGGGGCTGATCGGGCGCTGCGCGATCCGTGGGGGCCACGACGACGGATCTCACTTCCGTTGACAACGCAACTAGGATGGCTCTGCGCGCTCGTCACAGGGAGTGTTCGGAGCGGCGCACGAGGAAGGGAGTGCAACGGTGATGAACCTGGGCAGGGCCGTCGACGACTGGGGCGACTACGTCACACGGCACAAGCTGAAGGTGGCCATCGTTGGCGGCCTCGTGGCCACGCATGTGACCACGAACCTGGGCATGTGGTACCACGGCATCGGGCTGCCCGACCTGAACTTCAACATCCTCAACGGGTACCTCGTGTTCGGGAACGCGGGCATGGACCCGGCAGGGATGAGCGACCCGGTGTGGCTGACGCTCTTCGGGGGGGTCGTCCACTACGCCATGGGCGTCTCCTTCGCCCTCATCTACGCGTTCGGGATCTACCCGCTGATCCCGATCGCGAACACGATCCGCGGCAACTTCATCAAGGCGTTCATCTGGGGCCTGATCCTGGCCACGCTCAGCGCGGTGTGGTGGATCAACCTCTTCCCGAATCTCGCCGGCCCGGGCACGAGCGCCGGCATCTTCATGACCAACCTGGGAGCCGACTGGTGGAAGTGGCTGGTCGCCGTCTACCTGTGGCACCTCGTGTACGCGTTCAATCTCGGTTCGTTCTTCCAGCCGAAGGACGTCCCGGCGTAGGAGCCTAGCCAGGGATCAGCGGGAGGCGTCGACCTCGGCCACGGCCTCGCCGAAGAGGCGGACCCCGGTGTCGATCTCGTCGGCGCTGACGATGAGCGCGGGCGACATGCGTACGGCGTCGTCGCCGGCCTCGAGGATGAGCAGGCCGCGCTGGAAGCTGGCCATGGTGACGGCATCGGCGCTGGCCGGCGAGTCGAGCCCGATGCCGATCATCAGGCCCTTGCCGCGTACGTCTTTGATGATGCGGGGGAAGCGCTCGGCCAGCGCGCGCAGGCCGGCGCGAGCCTGTTCGCCGCGCACGGCCGCGTTCTCGACCAGCTCCGCCTCGAGAAGACGGACCGTCTCGATGAGCGCGGCGCAGGCGAGCGGGTTGCCGCCGTAGGTCGAGCCGTGGGTGCCCGGCGTCCAGGTCATGATCTCCGCCTTCGCGATCATGCCCGCGATGGGCATGCCCGAGGCGATGCCCTTGGCCGTGAGCAGGATGTCGGGCTCGACGCCCCAGTGCTGCACTGCCCACATCTTGCCCGTGCGCCCGGCGCCCGACTGGACCTCGTCGGCCACGAGGAGGATGCCGTGCTCGTCGCAGATGCGGCGGAGGCGGGGCAGGAAGTCGTCGTCGGGCACGACGTAGCCGCCCTCGCCCTGGATAGGCTCGACGAAGACCGCCGCGAACTCCTTGGCGGGCATCAGGCGCTTGAAGATGCGCCCCTCCAGCTCGTCGAGGCCGGCGCTGCCGTAGGGCACGTGGTAGACGCCGGGCAACAGGGGCCCGAAGCCGGCGTGGTACTTCGCCTTGGATCCGGTCAGGCTCACCGCGCCGTAGGTGCGGCCATGGAAGGCGCCGAGGAAGGCGATCACGTTCTGACGACCGGTGTGGTGGCGGGCGAGCTTCAGCGCGGCCTCCACGACCTCTGCGCCGGAGTTGCCGAAGAACACGCGCGTCTTGCCCTTCATCGGCGCGATGCGGGCGAGGACCGCGGCCGCCTGGGCGTAGATGGGCAGGTAGAAGTCGGAGGCGCTGAAGTGGAGCAGGTCGCCCGCCTGGCGCGTGATCGCGCCGACGACGTCCTCGTGGCTGTGGCCGGTCGAGTTGACCGCGATGCCGGCCGCGAAGTCGAGGAAGCGGTTGCCGTCGATGTCCTCCACCATGAGGCCGTCGCCGCGCACGGGCACGATGGGGTAGACCCGCGGCAGGCTGGGGGAGGTGACGCTTTCGTCGAAGGCGATGTGCGCGCGGGCCTTGGGGCCCGGCAGCTCGGTCACGATGTCGGGGACCGGGCGGGTCTGGCTGCGGTGGTCGACGAGCTGCGTCACGTGGTCGCTCCTGGGATGGCGGACGGCCGTGACGCCGGGCCTCGTGGGCGTCCCGGTGCATAGGGTTTATGCAGGGTGGATACTCCGGGCAGTGTAGCAGGCACGGCCACGCAGGGAAGCCAGGTCGAGGCCACACGGGCCGCCTGACGGCGGGCCGCGTGCCTCCCTCGTGCCGCCTGCCGCCGCCGCCCGGCCCAATTCCCGCTCAACCTCATTCTATGATCGGTATCAGGCCTTGGCGAGCGACAACAGGCCGATCGGCGCGGTGTGACGGGAGCTTGTGCCCAAGGGACCCTCCCATTCCGCGTTCTATGTTCGACGCGGCCCTCAGGCCAGCCTGCCCATGGGCTTGTCACCGACCCTTACCCGCCGAGCGAACATAGATCGCTGACGCGCGCGACGGTAGTACTGACAACGCGGTCGACAGGCCTGGCAGGCGGCTGCGCTCCCCGCCGTCCCCCGCCCCGCCTCGGCGCCTCAGTCGACGACGGTGTGGCTCTGCTCGCGGAGGAACTGGGCCACGTAGTACATCGAGAGGCCGGCCTTGCCGGTCGAGCCGGAGCCCTTCCAGCCGCCGAAGGCCTGGACGCCAGGCCAGGCGCCGGTGGTCGCGCCGGCACGGCGGTTGACGTAGAGCACGCCGGCGTGGATCTCCGTCAGGAACTTCTCGACCTCGGCCGGGTCCTCACTGTAGACGCCCGCCGTCAGGCCGTAGAGCGACTCGTTCGAGAGGCGGATGGCCTCGTCGAGCGAGTCCACCGCGGCGACCGCGGTGAGGGGCGCGAACAGCTCGTCCTGGAAGAGGCGATGACTGGCCGGCAGGTTGCCTACCACCGTCGGCTCCACGTAGAAGCCACGGTCCAGGCCCCCGTCGGTGAGGTGCTCGCCGCCGGTGAAGACGGTCCCGTCGCGGCGCGCTTCGGCGACGGCTCCCTGGTGCCGATCGACCGCGCGCCCGTCGATGATCGGACCGAGCCAGTGCTCGCGCTTGAGCGGGTCGCCGATGGTGATCTTCTCGGTCTTCTCGACGAGCAACCGCACCAGCTCGTCATGCACCGGCCGCTCGACGTAGACCCGGCTGTTGGCGGAGCACTTCTGGCCCCCGAAGCCGAAGGCCGAGCGCATGATCCCCTCGGCCGCCTCCTCGAGGTCCGCCCGGCGGCTGACGATGGCCGGGTTCTTGCCGCCCATCTCCACGATGCAGGGGCGCGGGTAGCGCGTCGAGAACGTGCGGAAGAGGTCGAAGCCGACCTCGTAGGAGCCGGTGAAGACGATGCCGTCGACGTCCTGGTTCTCGCGCAGTTCGGCGCCCACGGTCTCGCCGGGGCCCATGACGAGGTTGACCACGCCGTCCGGCAGGCCGGCGGCGCGGTAGGCCTCCATGAGGGTCACGCCGCTCATCGCCCCGGCGCTGGCCGGCTTGAACACGACCGTGTTGCCGGCGATGAGCGCGGCGGAGGTGGGGCCGCCGGCCAGCGCCATGGGGAAGTTGAAGGGGCTGATGACGGCGAACACGCCGTGCGACCGCAGGATCGAGCGCGTGTGGACGGCGGCGTCCCCCAGGTTGTCCATGGGGTGGTCATACGCCTCGTTGTCTTCCCATGTCTTCGCGTAGTAGCGGATGAGGTCGGCCGTCTCCTCGACCTCGCCGAGCGCCTCGAGCCGGTTCTTGCCGACCTCGATGGCCATCAGCCCCGCGTACTCCATCTGCCGCTCGCTGATGATGTCGGCGGCCCGGCGCAGGATGGCCAGGCGCTCGTGCCAGGGGGTGGCGGCCCAGGCCGGCTGAGCGGCGCGTGCGGCGGCGACGGCATCGCGCACGTCCTGGCGCGTGCCGCGCGCGAAGGTGCCCACGACGACGTCGCGGTCGATCGGCGAGCGGACCTCGAAGGTGCCCTCGCCGTCGCGCTCCCGGCCACCGACGAAGTTGCGGTGGTGGGCGCCCAGGCGGGCCTTCGCGCGCTCGAGGCCGGCCTCGTAGGCCGCGTGCAGCTCCTCGTTGTCGGCGCGCAGCGTTGCGTAGGTGACCTTCAGGCGCGGCGCGGTCGGGCTGGTCATCTCAGTGTCCCCTGGCTCGTCGGGTGGTCGGCGTGAGGGGTCCAGTCTAGCGCCGGAGTGCCGTCGCGACCTCCCCGAGGTCGGCCGCCACGGCGTCGGGTCGGCCCCCGCCACGGGCGCGGGCCGCGGCCCGCGCGAGGTCCTCGTCGCCGTGCTTGCCGCTGCGCACGAAGACGCCCCGTAGCCCGGCCCGCTGGGCGCCGAGGACGTCGTGCCAGAGGTCGTCGCCGATCATGGCCACGTCGGCCGTGTGGAGGCCCGGGGGGCCGGTCTCGGCCGCCAGCTCCCGCACCGCCTCGAGGAAGAAGGCCTTGGTCGGCTTGCCCACCACGGTCGCCCGCCGCTCGGTGGCGTACTCGAGGCCCACCACGAGGCCACCCGAGTCGAGCGTCACTCCGCGCTTCGTCAGCCACCAGCGGTTCTTGTGCATGGCCACGAAGCCGGCGCCCGCCCGCAGGAGCCGGAAGGCGCGGTCGAGGGTGGCGAAGGTCAGCTCGTCGGAGGCGTCGCCGATGACCACCGCGGCGGCGCGAGCCTCCGGCTGGTCGGCCTCCTCGCCCGTCATCAGGTCGAGGCCCGCGAATTCGGCGCGGGCGTCGGTGGTGGAGATGAGGAAGATCCGACCACCGGGGTGGCGCCGGGCCACGTGGGCGGCGGTGGCAGAGGCGGCGCTGACGATCCGCTCGATGGGGATATCGAGGCCCGCGCGCGCGAGGTGCGCGGCGAGCGTCGTGCGGCTGATGGCCGAGGTGTTCGTGGCCAGCCGGTAGGGGACGCCAGCCCGCTCCACGGCCGCCAGTGCGCCGGCCGCACCCGGGATCTGCCGGCCGCGGAGCACGAGCACCCCGTCGATGTCGAGGAGGAGAGCACGCACGCCCCGGAGGGCGGCGACGAGCTGGGCGGCGGGCGGCGAGGGCACGCGGCTGATGGTAGGGGAAAAGCGGCCGCGGCCAAGCCGTCCAGCGCGGATCGGCGCATGACCGGTGGGCATGCGAGGCCGGTGGGTCGTGCGTGGCTGCCGGGCCATTGGAGCCGATCGTGAAGCGGATGAGCACGAGTTCGGGCCGTGGCATGCGGCGTGGTCATGCCCTGGGGGGTCCCGCTCCGCTCCCACGCCGTTGGGACTAGACTCCGCGCCGATGAAGGGCGCCATCGCGCTGGTCGGATCGGGGGAGTTCACGCCCGCCCTCGAGGCGATCGACCGGGAGCTGCTCGCGGCCACGGGCCGCGCCCGCCCGCGGGTTGCCATCCTGCCCACGGCCTCCGCATCCGACGGCGAGGACGTCTTCCTGCGCTGGGCGGAGATGGGCCGCCAGCACTTCAGTGCGCTCGGGGCGGAGGTCGAGCCGGTCCTCGTGCGCGACCGTGGCGGTGCGCAGGACCCGGCGAACGTGCAGGCCATCGGCGAGGCGGACCTGGTCTACCTCTCGGGCGGCCAGCCGGACTTCCTCTACGACGCGCTGGCCGGGACGGCCGTGGAGCGCGCGATCCACGAGGCCCACGCGCGCGGCGCCGTCGTGGTCGGCTGCTCGGCCGGAGCGATCGTCCTGGCCGACCGGCGCCTCCGCGTCCGGCGCCGGATGCCCTTCCCGCCGAGCTGGCAACCGGCCTTCGGGCTGGTGCCCCAGGCCGTGGTCGCGCCCCACTACGACGCGCTGCCCGAGACGCTGATGCTCCTCCTCATCCTCGCCGCGCCGCGCGGCTCGGTGGTGCTCGGCATCGACGAGGAGACGGCGGCGGTGGGTCGGGACGGCACCTGGCAGGTGCAGGGTCGCGGCCGCGTGACGGTCTGGCGCGGTCGGCGCCGGACCCGACACCGCGACGGGGAGACGTTCCGTCTCTAGGGCTGCGACCGTCGGACGCCCGAGCGGCTCTCGCTGTCGACATGGCCTCGGGCCCTCGTCCTAACGGCGGTTGTTCCACGAACACCAAACAGGACGCTCTGGGCGCCGACGCTGGCCAGCGGACGGTCCCCCGGGACTCCGGTCGAGGTTCGAGCGTGCGTTTCTTCGCTCGGGCGGCGGAGGACAGGGGTCCGCATGGCCGTCTCAGCATGGCAACCGGGTCCCGGGCGTCGCGTCGTCTCATGATCTGCATCGTTTGGTGTTCCTGGCGCAACGCGCGTCCCCGTCGGCCTCGGGATGCCGGCCTCGCGCGCTGGGACGCCGGGTCCGGACCGGGGAATCGAAGACGCCGGCCCTGCCCAGGGCCGGCGTCAGAGCGTGCGCGAGAGCCGAACGCCCGGAGGTGCCGACGGATCAGACCGCCTGGACCTCGCGGAAGCAGTCGGAGCAGTAGACCGGCTTGTCCTGGCGCGGCCGGAAGGGGACCTGGGCGGCGTTGCCGCACTTCGAGCAGATGACGGCGAAGTACTCGCGCGCCGGCCGGTCGTCGCCGCGCTCGTAGCCGCGCGGGCCGCCGATGTCGCGGACGTCGTAGCCGGAGCCCGACGACTCGCGCTGTGCCCGCCGCGAAGCGCGGCAGCTCGGGCATCGCTTCGGGTCGGACGTGAATCCCTTCTGCGCGTAGAACTCCTGGTCGGCGGCCGAGTGAACGAACTCGACGCCGCAGTCGGCGCAGGTGACGTTTCGATCGGTGTACGACACCCGAATGAGACCTCCGTGGAGCAGCGTGTGCGCGTGTTCGATTCGCCGGTGGCCGGACGGAGGACGGCGTTGCAGGGAGTGTGGCGCGAGGTCGGGGGCCGGGCGCCGCTCTGCCCAGGTGCTCTGCCGAAGGTCCCTGAAAGCCGGGGCGCACCGGTGATGCGCCGCGAAGGTTACCACAAGGGCGCCTGGCGGCCTCCGCGCGTGCCACGCGAGATGGCACAATGGGGGTGGAGCCTCGGCCCGGCGAGCGAGGGCCAGGGGGCTCCTCGCTCGCCCGATCAACGCTCGCGCCGATCCGCTCATCCGTCGAACGGAGGACCGGGCCCCTCGATGCCGCGACTCCTGCACATGGCCGACGTCCACCTCGGCGCGCGCCACCACGACCTTGGCGAGGCCGCGTCCCAGCAGCGGGAGCGGCAGTTCGCCGCGTTCCGACGCGCCATCGACCTGGCCCTGGAGGAGCGAGTGGACGTGGTTCTCGTCGCGGGCGACCTCTTCGACTCGAACCAGCAGCCGCGCCGTTCCGTGGAGCGTGCGGCGGCCGAGTTCAAGCGCCTGGCCGGTGCGGGCGTCCGCGCCGTCGTCATCCCGGGCACGCACGACGTCTACGACCCGGCCTCGATCTACCGCGTCCACGACCTCGCCGCGCTGGCCGGCCAGAAGCCCGACGCGGACGTCGTCGTGGTCCTCACGCCCGACCGTCCGGATGTGGTCTTCCCGTCACTCGACCTCGTCGTCCACGGCCGTGTCTTCGCCACGAAGCGGGCACCGGCCAGCCCGCTCAAGGGCTTTTCGGCGGCCGCCGACGACCGCGCCCACTGGCGCGTCGGGCTCGTCCACGGCTCGCTGCGCGTCCCGGGCAAGGTGGACGACGACGACGTGCTCTTTACCGAGCACGAGGTCGCCGCATCGGGCCTCGACTACCTCGCGCTCGGCCACTGGCACTCGTTCCGGCAGGGCGTGCAGGGCGACACGACCTGGGCCTACGCCGGAGCTCCCGAGCCAGTCGCCGTGGACCAGGACGGCTCGGGCCAGGTGCTGCTCGTCGATCTGAGCGAAACGCAGGGTCGCAAGTACGTCTCCATCGTGCCCCGCGAGGTCGGGCGCACGCGCTTCCGCAAGCTGGACGTCGACGCCGCCGAGGTCGGGACGCAGCCCGCTCTGGTGGAGCGGCTGCACGCCATGGCCGACCCGGACCTCGTGCTCGACGTCCGCATCACCGGCGTCGAGCCGGACGACCTCGAGCTCCAGGAGGACGAGGTCGAGCGGCAGCTCGAGGGCGGCTTCCTCAAGGTCCGCGTGCGCAACCTCGCCGTCCCCCCGCCGGTCGAGGGCGACCTCCCCCCGCCGGACACGATCGCCGGAGCCTTCATCCGCGACCTCGAGATGCACATCGCCGAGGCGGAGGCGGCGGAGGATGCCGATCGCGCCGCGGAGCTGCGCGAGTCGCTGCGGCTGGGCCGGATCCTCCTCGACGACCCGACGCGTGTGACGGTGGCCTGATGCGCATCGAGCGGCTGCGCCTGCGCGACCTCATGCGCCACGCCGACCTCGACCTGGAGCTGGCACCGGGCCTGACCGTCGTGCGCGGCCCGAACGAGTCGGGCAAGTCGACCATCCAGCGGGCCATCGAGTTCGCCTTCTTCCGCAAGGTCACCGCGGCCGGCCAGGACGTCGAGGGCCTGCGGCGCTGGGGCGCTGGCCAGGAGGCGGCGCCGGTCGTCGAACTCGACTTCGTGGACGACGCAGGCGTGGCCGGCCATCTCGTGAAGACGTTCGCCGGCGTGAAGGGCAGGGCCGAGCTGCTCTGGGGCGACGACAAACTGAACGATCCGGCCGCGATCGAGCGGCGGCTGGCCGAGCTGACCGGCATCCCCAACGAGAAGTTCTTCCGCTCCACCGCGGCGGTGCGCCACGAGGAGCTGGCCGACCTCGACCGCGATGAGACCACCCTGCGCGATCGCCTCCAGATGTCCGTCAGCGGCGCCGACCGCGGCATCGGCGCCGCGCGCAAGAAGCTCGACGACGCCGTCCGCAAGTACACCACCGAGGGCGCCAAGAACCCGGGCATGCTCAAGACCGCCCGCGAGCGCGCGGCGGCCCTGGAGATCCAGCTGAGCGACGGGGAGTCGGCGCTCGCCCGTCTCGAGGAGGAGCGCTCCGCGCTCTCCCGGGCACGCGATGCCGACGCGACGGCCGAGCGCCAGCTCAAGACCGACCGCGACCAGCTCGCGGCGGCCGAGCGGGCCGTGGCCCTGCTCGCCCGGCAGCAGGGCGCCCAGGCCCGGTACGAGCGCTACCGCCGGGCCACCGAGCTGCGCGACGAGATCGCCGCGAAGGAGGCCGGCCACCCGGCGAGAGTGCCGCTCTCCGCGCTGCGTGCCTCGGTCGAGAGGTTGCGTGTCGCCGAGAAGCAGATCTCGGAGTACCGCGCCGAGCTGGCCGACCAACCCGAGGTGTCCGGCTATGACGTGGGCGCGCTGCCCACCCCATCCTGGCGCCGCTGGGCAGTCGTCGCCCTCCTCCTGGCCGTCGTCGGCATCGTCATCGCCGCGACCGGCACGGTGGGACCGTTCGGTACGGTGCCCGGCTTCGTCGGCCTCGGCATCGCCGCCCTCGGTCTGCTCATCGGCGCGACGGCACTCGTCCAGCAGCGCCGCAGCTCCGACGTGCGCCGCCAGAACGTCCTGCGCGAGGAGCAGATCTCGCGTCGCCTGCGCGGTCGCTCGGAGATCGAGCAGCTGCTCCGCGACACCGAGGCGCGGCGCGACGGAGAGCTCGAGGTGCTCGAGCTGGCCGACGTGGCCGCCGCGGAGCTGCTCCTCGAGGCCGAAACGGCCCACGTCGCCGCCATCGACCAGCTCAAGGCCGAACAGAAGGGGCTCCTCGGCGACGAGCGGCCCGCCGACGACGTGGCGCGGCTGCGCGACGCCGCCGCGGCCGAGGCCGAGCAGGCCAGGCATGCGCTGGCGGGCATGGGCGAGATCGGCGCCGAGCCGGCCAAGTCGCGGGAACGCTGCGAGGCCACCGTGCGCGCCAGCCAGGCCGAGCGCGAGCGGGCGATGCACGAGATGGCCAACGCCGAGGGCCGCGTGGACGCCAACAAGGTCGATGCGGAGGCCGTGGCCGTCGTCGCCGAACAGCTCTTCGAGGCGCGCCGGCGGCTGGCCGCCGCCGAGCGGCGCCTGCGCATCGTGCGCACGACGCTCGAGACCCTCGACGCGGCGGAGAAGGCGACGATGAGGAAAGCCGCCCGCTTCCTTGAGAAGCGCATGGCCGGCGACGTGGCGCGCATCACCGGCGGCCGCTACCGGCGCATCCGCGTGGACGAGGCCGAGCTGACCTTCAGCGTCTTCTCTCCCGAGACCGGCGACTGGGTGGATGTGCGTTCGCTCTCCCAGGGCACGCTCGACCAGTTCTACCTCGCGGCGCGCCTCGGGCTGGTGCGCCAGGTGACGCAGGACCGCCGCCCGCCGCTCGTCTTCGACGATCCCTTCCTGACCTTCGACGACGTCCGCGCGCGTGAGGCGCTGCAGCTCCTGCGCGAGACCGCGGCCGAGCTGCAGGTCATCTACCTGACCACCTCGGACCGCTACGACGACGTGGCCGACCGGGTCGTGGTGCTGCCCGCACCGACCGAGCGGGACACGCAGGCGCCGGACGAGGCGTCGGTCGGGGCGGCCTGAACCCGCTCGGCGTCGTCCTCGGCCTCGCCTCGGCCGCCTCCTGGGGCAGCGCGGACTTCCTCGGCGGCCTCGCGACCCGAGCGGTCGGCGCCCTGCCCACGGTCGCGCTCAGCCAGCTCGTCGGGTTCGCCGGCGCGCTGGGGCTGGCGCTGGTGGCCCGCGAGGCACTCCCCGGCCCGCTCCCGCTGGCCTGGGGCATCGTCGCGGGCCTGGCCGGTCTGGGCGGCATCCTGGCGCTCTATCGGGTCCTGGCCGTGGGCACGATGAGCGTCGGCTCGCCGCTCGTGGGCGTCATGGGCGCGGGACTGCCGGCCGCCGCCGGCCTCCTGCTCGGGGACGCCGTCTCCTCGCTCGACCTCGCCGGCGTCGCCTGTGGGCTGGCCGCCGTGGCGGCCGTCTCGTGGACCCCCTCGGGCCAGGGGAGGGGCGAGCTGCGGCGCGTGCTGCCACTCGTGGTCGCCGCCGGCATCGGCTTCGCCGGCTTCTACCTGGCCATCGACCAGGCGGCCCGCACGGGCGGCGAGACGTGGTGGCCGCTGGTGGCGGCGCGGGCGGGGTCGGTGCTAGGCGCGGCCATCGCCGTGGCGCGCCTGCGCCCGAGGGGACGACCCACGGGCCGCTGGCCGATGCTCATCGCGATCGGCCTGGGCGACCTGCTGGGCAACGCGTTCTTCGTGATGGCCAACGCACAGGGGGCGCTCAGCGTGGCGGCGGTGCTCTCGTCGCTCTACCCGGTGGCGACGATCGTCCTCGCGCGGCTCGTCCTCGGAGAGCGGCTGCGCCGGGCGCAGGCGCTCGGCGTGGCCCTGGCGCTCGTCGGCGTCGCGCTCATCGCCGCATGAGCCCAGCGCCGGCGGGGATAGCCAACGCGCGGTGCCGCATGCGAGGATGACGTCGATGCTCACCGACGAGACGATCCGCCGTGCGCCCA
>Ga0209342_10000313_pt1 | contig 54324 bp, 49 predicted proteins | sample RifCSP16_2_FD_184023 | JGI IMG/M metagenome (GOLD analysis project Ga0209342, IMG submission 184023) | Soil microbial communities from Rifle, Colorado - Rifle CSP2_sed 16_2 (SPAdes) (version 2) | ecosystem: Environmental > Terrestrial > Deep subsurface > Rock core/Sediment | place: Rifle... | reverse complement strand
GCAACATCGAGTGCCAGGAGGCGTGCCCGGTCGGGACGAACTGCCGCGGCTACCTGAACCTCGCGGCCGAGGGCCGCTTCGAGGAGGGCTACATCCTGTCGCGCGAGCCGAACCCGGTCGCGGCGATGTGCTCGTACGTCTGTTCGGCCCCGTGCGAGCGGGCCTGCCGGCGCGGCGACATCGACCGGCCGCTCGCGATCCGGGCGATGAAGCGCTTCCTCGTCGAATGGCACGAGGCCTCCGGGATCCCGGACGTCATGCCCCACATCACGCCGCGACGAGAGAAGGTCGCCGTTGTCGGGGCCGGCCCCGCCGGGCTCGCCGTTTCGCGCGAGCTGGCCGTCAAGGGCTACCAGGTCGACGTCTTCGACAGCCTGCCCTATGCCGGGGGCTTCATGCTCGTGGGGGTCCCCGCCTTCCGCCTGCCGCGCGAAGCGATCGAGATGGACGTGCGGCTCATTGAACGCCTTGGCGTGCGGTTTCACTACAACACGACGATCGGCGTTGACATCCCGTTCGACCAGCTGCAGCGGGACTACGACGCGATCGCGCTGACGGCCGGCGCGATGAACGCCATCGAGCTCGACATCCCGGGGTCGGACCTCGAGGGCGTCCAGTACGGCGTCGATTTCATGAAGCGCGCGAACCTGGGCGAGCCGCTCACTGTCGGCGCCGACGTCGTCGTGATCGGCGGCGGTTACACGGCCATGGACTGCTCGCGCACGAGCCTTCGGCACGGCGCCGAGCGCGTCTCGATCGTCTACCGGCGCACCCGATCAGAGCTCGTCGTGGACGACGAGGAGCTCGGCGAGACCGAGCGCGAGGGCGTCCGGATGGAGTTCCTCGCCAGCCCGATCGAGGTGCTCGGCGAGAACGGGCATGTGGCCGGGGTGAAGTTCATCCGCAACCGCCTCGGCGCTCCGGATGCCTCCGGCCGCCGCTCGCCGGTCCCGATCGAGGGCTCCGAGTTCGTCATTCCGGCCGCGACCGTCATCCCGGCCGTGTCGCAGGCAACGGACCTCACCTTCCTGTGGGTCGAGACGACGTTCGAGGTCAGCCACGGGCGGGTCAAGGTCGATCCGGCAACCTACGCCACGAATGTCCGCGGGGTCTTTGCCTGCGGGGACTTCGTCACGGGACCCACGACCCTCATCGAGGCCGCCGGTCACGGCAAGAAGGCGGCCTACTCCATCGATCGCTATCTGGTCGGCCGGGCGGACGTGACCGTCTCCACGAACGTCAAGATCACGAGTTCCTGGCGCCACGAGATGCCCGAGTTCTACGACGTCATCCCACGCCAGCACATCCCGATGGAGCAGACCCAGGCGAGGATGTCCTCGACCGATCCGGAGGTCAACTTCAACATCCCGGTCGAGCTTGGCTATGACGCCACAGCCGCCGTCGCCGAGTCCACCCGCTGCCTGATGTGCAACTACAACATCTGGTTCGACCCGTTCCGGTGCGTCCTGTGCGGCGCCTGTGCCGACGTCTGCCCGGAGGGCGTCATCCACATGGTCGACGTCAACCAGCTCAAGAGCGAGGGCCTCCTGCCGGAGCTGTCGGAGGCCTACGGCTGGGAGAACGGCGGGGCGATGATCCTCGACGAGGAGCGCTGCATCCGCTGCGCGCTCTGCGTCAAGCGATGCCCGTTCGACGCCATTACGATGGAACGGTTCGAGCTCCAGGAGGTCTCGAGCGACGGCCGGCTCTACAAGGAGTCGTACCGCGACGCCCAGCTCGCCGGCACGGCCGGCGTGGCAGGAGGATCCAGGTGAGTTTCCTCGAGCGGGTGGATACCACCATCCGCCGCAGCCCGGTCTGGCGATCGCTGTTCCGCCAGGCGTACCCCAACGACGAGCGGTCGCGGGCCTACGCGGTCATGAACAACGTCTTCCTGCACCTCCACCCGGTGCGGGTCCGCCAGCACGCCGTGAAGTTCGCCTACACCTTCTGCCTCGGCGGGCTGTCGTTCTTCCTGTTTCTCGTCCTGACCGTGACCGGCGTTTACCTGATGTTCTTCTACGTCCCGTCGGCGACCCAGGCGTACACGGACATCCTGGACATCCAGACGCGAGTCACCTTCGGCCTCATGACCAGGAACATCCATCGCTGGGGCGCCCACCTGATGGTGTTCTTCGTCTTCCTCCACATGATGCGGGTCTTCTACCACGGCGCCTACAAGCCGCCCCGCGAGTTCAACTGGGTCGTCGGGGTCGTCCTGCTCTTCCTGACCATCATGCTGAGCTTCACCGGCTACCTCCTGCCGTGGGACCAGATCGCCTACTGGGCGATCACGATCGGCGGCAACATGGCCGGCTACGCGCCGCTCTTCAACGTTCCCGGCAAGGTCCTCCTGCTCGGCGGCCTGGAGGTCGGCCAGAACACACTGCTGCGCTTCTACGTGCTCCACATCATGGTCTTCCCATTGATTGCGGCGATCTTCCTCGCGGTCCACTTCTGGCGGATTCGCAAGGACGGGGGCATTAGCGGCCCGCTATGACCGACACGAAGAAGCCCGAGGAGACCCGCGTCGTCCTGCCCGTCGATCCGACGCGGCGGACGGAGATCGACAAGCAGCGCGTGCCGATGTCGGCCCGGCCGTACCGCCTCCTCGCGCTGGTCAAGCAGGATGCCGTGGTCCGGGTTCAGAAGGAACCGGACGACACGGTCATGACCTGGCCGCACCTGCTCTCGATCGAGTTCCTCGCGGCCGGGGTCATGAGCATCTTCCTGCTGATCATGGGCCTCATCATCAACGCCCCGCTCGAGGAGCTGGCGAACGGCAACGTGACCCCGCCCGTGGCCAAGGCGCCGTGGTACTTCCTGGGCCTCCAGGAGCTGCTCAACTACTTCCACCCCACGGTTGCCGGGGTCATGGTCCCCGCCTTCGTCATCGTCGGCGCAATGCTCGTCCCGTACGTGGACCGAGGCAACATCGAGGCGCATCACCCGTCGGAGCGCAAGACCGCGGTCGTCCTGTTCACCCTGTTCTGCATCCTCGGCCTGACGGTCACCTTCATCGGGATCTTCTTCCGGGGTCCCGGCTACAGCTTCGTCATTCCGTACCTGCCGTTCTTCGAGAACAGCACGAACGGGCTCCACTTCGCCCTGTGAGCCGAGCGCGAGGGATCTCCGACCACCGATGAGCAACTATCACGTCGAGCCCATCGACAAGCCCCAGGCGCTGGCCAATCAGGCTCTCAAGAGCCTCCGCAACCACCCCGTCCAGGGGATGTCGCGGCGCCGCCTCCTGCGCGTCTCGCTGGGCGGCGGGATGGCCCTCTGGCTGACGGAGATGACGGCCGGCTTCCTGGCCCTGTTCTGGCCGAACCTGGAGGGCGGCTTCGGCGACACCCGTTTCCGGATCGGGACGCTGGAGGACGTCAAGCTCCAGAGCTCCACCCTGCCGGTGGCGTCCGGGTTCCCGTCCTATTTCCCGGACGCGCGAGCCTTCATCGTCCTCATCGACCCGGCCCGCCAGGAGTTCATCGCCGGCGAGGACCTCCAGGGCGACGGGACGGCCCTCAACGTCCGGGCCCTCTACCAGCGCTGTCCCCACCTGGGCTGCAAGCCGAACCCCTGCCTGAAGAACTTCTGGCTGGAGTGCCCCTGCCACGGCTCGCGCTACGACCGGCTCGGCGTCAAGGCGGCCGGCGTCGCCTACGGCCCGGCGCCCCGGGGGATGGACCGCTTTGCCCTGACCGTCGAGGACGTCGGGACGCTCTACCTGAACACCTCGAAGATCACGCTCGGCCCGCTGCCCGTCGCGGTCGGCCAGCCGGGGATCATCCCGCCGAAGAGCCCGACGGGCTGCATCTGATCCCCGACCTGTGACCACTCTCCGAGGAGCCCGATGACGGACCAGCCCGGCCGCGAGCCCGAGCAGCGCCTCCCGGCCCGCCGCCCGCCGAGCGAGGCCGCCCCCGCGGCCCGCTTCTCGGCCCCGGAATCGGCTCATCCGCCGGAGCTCAGCCCGGAGCGGGCGGCGAAGATCGTCAGCCAGTCGGCGAGCGCCCGCTGGGTCGGCTTCCTCGTCGTCTGCGTGACGATCCTGTTCATGACCGTCTACTACTTCTACGAGGTCGGCGCGCCGCTTGGCCTGTCCGAGCCGCGTCTCGAGGCCCAGGCCGAGGTCCAGCAGGTGATTGCCATCGAGCGCGGCTACAACCTCTACCAGGCGAACTGCGCCCGCTGCCACGGCCCGGACGGCGAGGGCACGAATGGCGGCTACATCGGGCCCGTCCTGAACGACCAGATGAAGCTCGCCGACCACCTCAACGCCATCTACCTCAGGAACGTCCTGACCGTCGGCGGGCGCTACGTCTGCGGCAGCGCGACGAGCCTGATGCCGGTCTGGGCCGACTCGAACGGCGGCCCCCTGAACTACCGCCAGATCGAGGAGCTCATCGCCTTCCTCCGGGCGCCCTCGACCCAGGAGTTCATCATCCGCAACCCCGAGCTGAACGAGCCGGTGATCGGTGATGACGGCAAGGTCAGGACCTTCCGGGGCTGGGTCGACCCGACCTTCAAGCCGGACCCGGCCGCGACCGCGGTCCCGGCCTGCTGGGCCGGCACCGGCGGCGGCGGGACGCCCGCCCCGAGCCAGAGCCTGCCGCCGGACGCGGTCGTCCTGGAGATCACCGCCGAGGGGATCGCGTTCGACGTCCACGAGCTCGAGGCGCCGGCCGGGGTGACGTTCTACATCCATTTCACGAACAAGGACTCCGGCGTCGGCGGCCACGACGTCGACATCCGAACCCCCGATGCCCAGACGCTCGTCGACAACCAGGTCCTGACGGATGCCGGCGAGGCGACGTACGAGATCCCGCCCCTCGACGCCGGGACGTACACCTTCATCTGTTCGATCCACCCGATCGCGAACATGACCGGCACGCTCACGGTCAGGTAGGAGACGATGACACCGGCACTCCCCGCGGGCAGTCCGATCCGGCGCCGCCGAGCCCTCATGGGCCTCTTCGACGCCGACGGCTGGGCCTGGGCGGGCGTGAAGGCGGCGATCTGGTTCGTCCTGATCATCCTGCTCCTCGGCTACATCCCCGACCGGGCCTACTACTTCACCGTCAACCGGACGATCGACCTCGGGCTCCTGGCCTGGTCGCCGGTCAACCTCTGCCCGGCCGAGAACAAGACCCTGCCCTGCCCCGCACCGGTCGGGTCGGTGATCCCATGGGAAGCCTCCCCGAGCCAGCTGTCGCTGCCCGAGCCACGGACAAACACCGCGGTCGCCCAGCTCGGCACCCGACTCCTCGTCGTCGGCGGCTCCGACGGCGCGGCGACCGCGACGACTTCGACCTACGTCGCCGAGTTGAAGGGCGGCACGTTCGGCTCCTGGACCGAGGGCCCGGCCCTGCCCGAGGCGCGGACGGGCGCCTCGATCGTCGTCATCGGCAGCTCCGCCTATCTCCTCGGCGGCTCGAACGCGGACGGCGACCCGACGGCCACCGTCTGGGCCCTCAAGGTCGACACGGAGACGAACACCCTCGGGACCTGGGCCGCGGCGGAGGGGGTCAGCCTGCCCGAGGCTCGGACGGGCGCATCGGCACTGGCCGTCTCGGACGGGCTCGTCATGGCCGGTGGCTGGGGCCCGGACGGGGCGCCCGCGGCCACCGTCTGGAAGGCGGACGTCGACTCCGCCGGCGCGCTCAAGGCCTTCGAGGCCCAAGCGAAGCTCTTCGTCCCGGTCGCCGACGCCACGATCGCCCAGGTCGGCGACTACCTCTGGCTCTACGGCGGCACCGGCGCCGAGGGCCCGGTCGGGGCCGTCCAGCGCGGCAACCTCGACGTGGAGCCGACGCCACAGCCCCCCGCTCCGAATGCCACGCCAGCACCGCTCAAGCTCCTCCAGTGGGCGATCGCCGATGCCTACAACCTGCCCGCAGCGCGGACGGCCGCCGCCGGGTTCGCCGCGAACGGCACGCTCTACGTCGTCGGCGGCGACGACGGCTCCGGACCCCGACCCGAGCTGTACTGGACGGTCCCCAACGGCGACGGCACGTTGCCAGGTTGGAAGCACCTCGACGAGACGGACCTGCCGGCCGGCCTCGAGGGTGGCTCGGCGATCGTCTCGGGGTCGAACGTCATCGTCATCGGCGGCACGACCCGCGATGCCACCCTCGCCAGCTCGATCCGGGCGAATCTCGCCCCCCAGGAGCCCTTCTTCCAGGCCGGGCTCGTCGGCGTCGTCGTCCCGGCGCTCAAGATCGGCGACGAGGTCGGCCAGCAGCTCGGCTACCTGGCCGCGGCCGGCGCCGGCACCGTCAACTTCGCGATCCTGCTCCTCGTCGGCTGGGCCTGGGCCCACCCCGAGCGGGTCCGTGGCTGGGTCGAGCGGCGGCGGGCTCGCCGCCGCGCGCGCCGGGCGTAGCCGGGGCAGATCGCCCTCAGCCGGGCAGGTCGCCCTCGCCGCGGGCCGGGAAGCCGCGCCGGACCGCCAGCCCCGCGCGCTCCCAGGCGAGTGTTCCTCCGGACACGTTGACCACGTCGGTCCAGCCATTGGCGAGCAGGAACGCGGTGGCCTGGCCGGATCGCGCACCGGTCTGGCAGATCATGAGCAGCGGGCGATCGCGGGGCAGCTCGCGGTAGCGGAGCAGGAAGGTCGAGAGCGGCAGGAGCGCCGCGCCCTCGGCCCGGAACGCTGCGAACTCGTTCGGCTCGCGGACGTCGACGAGGAGCGGCGCCGGCGCAGGTTCGCCGCCGGTGCCCGTCTCGGCGTTCTCGGCGGCCGTGCCCAGGCGTCGCTCGGCCTCGATGACGTCGACCGCGGGGATGCGGTTCGGATCGATCACCGGACGCCGACCTCCGTCGGCGTGAATGCGACCGGAGACGGAGAGCCGCCACGTCCGACGGCGGCCAGCGAGAGCTCGACCTGGACGAGGACCGCCGCGACGTCGATCCCGAACGCCGGTCCCGCGGCCAGGCCGTTCCGGAGGCGGGTCCTCGCGCCCTCGAGGTTCCTGGTCACACCGGCCGCGTTGCCGCGCACGGCATGGACGAACGCCGCGGCGACCTTGATGAGCCCCGAGTGGAGCGCCCGCTCGGCCGGGTCGCTCGCGCCCATCCAGGCCGGCTCCAGGATCTCGTGGGCGAGGAAGAAGTCGCCCCGCTCGTAGGCCTCGAGGGCCGAGGCGAAGGCGGCCCGCCGGGCGGCCTCGGGGAGGGGGCGATAGGCCTTGGCCCTCCCGTTCTCGCGGATCGTCGCGGGACGCTCGGCCACGTCAGGTCAGGTCGGTCAGGCGGCGGCGGCCGGCGAAGCCCTCGTCGAGCTCGTGCCACCACTCGATGTCGCTCTCGCCGAGGCGCCAGCACAGCCAGATCTGGCGACCACTGGCAAGCGCCGGGAAGTCGATGAGGCCGGCCTCGATCTCGCGGAGGGTCACGTCGCGTTCCACGAGGCGGGTCACACCGGCCTGCATCTGGTCGATGAGGCCCTGCATCCGGAGGCGCATCAGCCGCCGCGCGGCTGCGGCCTCGGGGTTGCGAGCATCCGGGTCACCGGTCGTCGGGGCCTCGGCATCAGGGTCGCCGGGTGGCGCGTCCTGTTCGGCGCTCCCGTTGCTGCCGGAGCCCCGCGAGGCGGCCAGGACGGCGTCCCGGAGGCGGATCAGCTCGGCCCGCTGGTCGCGCAGGTCGAGCAGGATCCGTTCGACGTCCGGGAGAGCCTCGTTTGCCTCGTCGATGCCGTAGAAGCGAGTCATCAACCGATTCTAGGCACGTATGATCCGGGACATGCGAATCGCCGCCCGGATGGACACGATGGGGACCGAGACGGCCTTCGAGGCCGCCGCCCGTGCCCGCGCCCTCGAGGCGACCGGCCGCTCGGTCATCCACCTCGAGATCGGGGAGCCCGACTTCGACACGCCGGCGAACATCCGGGAGGCCGCCAAGCGCGCCCTCGACGCCGGGTATACCCACTACCCGCCGTACTTCGGCCTGCCGGCGCTGCGCGAGGCGATCGCGGTCGACGTCTCCGCGCGAAAGGACGTGCCGGTGAGCGCCGATCACGTGGTCGTGACGCCGGGGGCCAAGCCGGTCATGTACTACGCGATGCTGGCCCTCATCGAGCCGGGCGACGAGGTCATCGTCCCGGACCCCGGCTACCCGATCTACGAATCGATGGCCCGCTTCGCCGGCGGCACCCCGGTGCCGCTCCCGATCCGCCAGGAGCACGAGTTCCGGGCCGACCTCGACGAGCTCGAGGCGCTGGTCACGAAGCGGACCCGGATGCTGGTCCTCAACTCGCCGGCCAACCCGACCGGCGGCCTGTTCACCCGCGAGGACATCGTCCGGATCGCCGAGCTGGCGCTCCGCCACGACCTCATCGTGCTGGCCGACGAGATCTACGGCCGGATCGTCTACGAGGGCGAGCACGTCTCGATCGCGTCCGTCCCGGGGATGCTCGAGCGGACGATCATCCTCGACGGGTTCTCGAAGACGTACGCGATGACCGGCTGGCGCCTCGGCTATGCCGTCCTGCCGGACGTGCTCATGTATGCCTTCGGGCGGCTGATCATCAATTCCGTGTCGGGGACGTCGGCCTTCAGCCAGATGGCGGCGGTCGAGGCCCTGACCGGGCCGCAGGATGAGGTCGAGGCGATGGTCGCCGAGTTCCACGCCCGGCGCGATCTCATCGTCGATGGCCTCAACGCCATCCCGGGGATCACCTGTCTCCGGCCGCACGCCGCGTTCTACGTCTTCCCCGACATCGGCGCGACCGGGCTCGACGGGGCCGAGCTGGCCGACCGCCTGCTCCATGACGCCGGCGTCTGCGTCCTCGCCGGGACCGCGTTCGGGCAGGTGGGCCGGAACCACATCCGGATCTCGTATGCGAACTCGCGCGAGAATCTGACCGAGGCCCTCGCCCGGATCCGGTCGGTGGTCGAACGGCTCGTCGCGGCCGGGTCCTGAGGCCGCGGCGTGGGGCGGGGAGGCGACGGCGGCCGGCCGCGGGTCTTCGTGGCCCGGATCATTCCCGACGACGGGCTGGGCCCGGTCGTCGAGGCCTGCGACGCGCAGGTCTGGCAGTACGAGCTGCCGCCGCCCAGGGACGAACTCCTTCGCGCCGTCGAGGGTTGCGATGGGATCCTGACCCTCCTCACCGACCGCGTCGACGATGAGCTCCTCGAGCGCGCCGGGCCACAGCTGAAGGTCGTCTCGAACTTCGCGGTCGGCTACGACAACATCGATGTCCCCGCCTGTACCCGGCGAGGGATCCCCGTCGGGAACACGCCCGGCGTCCTGACCGAGACGACCGCCGATCTCGCCTGGGCGCTCCTCATGGCCGCCGCGCGGCGAGTCGCCGAGGGCGACCGGTTCGTGCGCGCCGGGCGCTGGAGGACCTGGGGGCCAATGCTCCTCATGGGCCCCGACGTCCACGGCGGGACGCTCGGGATCGTCGGTTTCGGGCGGATCGGCCAGGCCGTCGCGCGCCGGGCGATGGGCTTCGGGATGACGATCCTGTACTACGACACGCACCGGGCGGACCGGGCCGTCGAGAGGGAGCTCGGGGCAACGTTCGTCCCGCTCGACGGGCTGCTGTCCAGCTCCGACTTCGTGTCGCTCCACGTCAACCTCACCGCCGAGACGCGGCACCTCATGAACGCGCAGCGACTGCGCTCGATGCGACGGACGGCCGTCCTCGTCAACACCTCGCGCGGTCCGGTCGTCGACCAGCGGGCGCTCTTCGAGGCCCTCCGGGACGGAGCCATCGGCGCCGCCGCCCTCGACGTCACCGATCCCGAGCCGATCGCCGCCGACGACCCGCTCCTGACCCTCGACACCTGCCTCGTCGTGCCCCACATCGCGTCGGCGTCGTGGGCGACCCGTGGCAGGATGGCCGCGATGGCCGCCGCCAACCTCCTCGCCGGCCTTCGCGGCGAGCGCCTCCCGACCCCCGTCAACCCCGAGGTGTACGACTGACGCGACAAGGCCGGACGCGCTTCGAGGGCGTCAATCCGATCGCCGGAACCTGCCCCAGCTGTGACGCCACCTGACGTGGCCGCGCTTCGGCGGGCGCCCCGTGCGGCGCCCGAACGGCGGCATCCCGGATCCGTGTCCAGAACCGCCGCCGGGCGGCATGCCTTGACACAGGGTGCCGCCGATGGGTCGCGCCCGCCGCTCCGTGACCGTCAGTCAACGTTTCGCGGTGGAAGCGGGTCGCAACACCCTGCGATCCGGCGCTCCGTTCCCGGACTTGATCCTGGGTCACGGCTCGGTCTCGCGGCCGCTGCACTCGGCGGTCGTGTGACCCCACGGCTCCGGGAACGGGACCCAGGGTCACGGGACCCGACACCGCAGGCGGGGGGCTGACCGACCTTGTTCGCCTCCGCGAATAGCCTCGCCCGGCGGTTCACCTACCCGATGATCGTGTCGACGCGCCACTGGAAGGGATCGGTGGAGACCTCGGTCGGCGCCTTCGTCGTCCTCAACCGCGACGGCTGGATCGTGACCACGGCCCACGCGTTCGGGCTCGTCGCGAAGGCCCAGGCCGATGCGCCGAAGGTGGCCGGGCTGTCGGCCGGTATCACGGCCCTGCGGGCGGACACCTCGATGTCACCCGCGAAGCTGGCCCGCGAGATGGCCAGGCTTGAGGGCGGTGCCGATCCGGACTGGATCACGAACGTCTCGACCTGGTGCGGCCGCGACGGCGTCGCCCTCCGCGACGTGCAGGTGACGCCGGCGGCGGACATCGCCCTCGGCCGGCTCGATCCCATGCCCGCCGACATGCTGACGGCGATCCCGGTCCTCAAGCATCCGACGGCCGGCATCGAGCCCGGCCGGAGCCTGTGCCGCCTGGGCTTCGCCTTCACCAAGGTCAAGGCCACGTTCGACGAGGCGGTCAACGGCTTCCGGGTCCAGGGCGAGGTGCCGTACTTCCCGCTCGAGGGGATGTTCACCCGGATCGTCGATGCCGGGATGACCCCCGATCGGACGATCCACGTGCGCTTCATCGAGACCTCGTCGCCCGGCCTCCGGGGCCAGAGCGGCGGGCCGCTGTTCGATGTCGACGGCCGGATCTGGGGCATCCAGAGCCGGACGCAGCACCTCGCCCTCGGCTTCAACCCCGAGGCCGAGATCGCCGGGAAGAAGACCCAGGTCCCGCAGTTCATCAACCTGGGCCTGGCCGTCCACGTCGGGACGGTCATCGAGATCCTCGACGCCGCGGGGATCGCCTACGAGGTTTCGCCCGGCTGAGGCCCGCGCCGGGCGGTGGCGGCCCCGGGGGCCGACGTCAGGCCGCGGAACCGGCGCGCTGGCGTCGCTCGGCGTCGAGGCGGTGCTCCGCCTCAAGGATGGCCGCTGTCGCGCCCTGGCCCGAGTCGAGCATCGCCCAGCCAATCGCGACCCGCATCGCGACCTCGCCGGCCTCCAGCCAGCGATCGCACTCGGAGCGCACGCGCTCCGCGAAGTTGATGGCCTTGATCTCGTCCGTCTCGGGCAGGAGGATCGCGAACCGGCCGCGCCCGAAACGGGCGCAGCGATCGGCGGCCCGAGCCTGGGCCTGGAGCGTCCGCGCCGTTGCCAGGACGAGCCGGGCACCGGCGGGCTCGCCGAGTCGCTCGATCAGCCGCTCGTAGCCGTCCAGCTCGATGAGCATGACGGTCGCCGACCGATGGTATCGGGCCTCCCGGACGACCTCCTCGTCCACCGCTCGCCGCCAGGCGGCCGGCGACTCGAGGCCGGTGGACGGGTCCTGCAGGGCGATCTCGCTAGCGGCCAGCTCGTCGTCCCTCGGTGCGTCGTCCGTGAAGCGGCCGTCGGTGCCGTCGTCGTGCGTTACCGTCGCGGTTCCGTTCGTCGAGGTGACGACGATCGCCGGTTCGCCGAGCGCGGCCTCGCCTTCCGGGACCCGGGACGGTGGGAGCTGGCCGGCGCCGGCACCGGCCATCGACCTGGCCAGCATCGTCTCGCTGATCGCCGCGACGTCGAGCTCGGCGTCGGCGCCGCTGCGGGCACGGGTGCGCATCGAGAAGAGGGCGATCGCGATGAGCACCGCGTTGGCGACCATCACGACGAGGATGAGGGTCTGGAGCTCCTGGCTCGTCACCGAAAGCGTCTCCGAGTGCCCGATGTCCGGGGACGCGACGATAGGAGGTCGGAGGCCGCGCCGACGATGGTACGGAGGTCCCCCGGACGACCAGCTGTTTTCCCCTGTCAACACCCGCCGTCGGGTCCGGGCCATGGGCTACGCTTCCCGTCGGGCCCGTAGCTCAGCGGCAGAGCAGGGGACTTTTAATCCTCGTGTCGTGGGTTCGAATCCCACCGGGCCCTCACGAGCGGAGGCAGGGATTGGAGCGCGAGGCCAGCGGCGGTGCGCGGTTCCGGGTGGAGCGACCGGCCGACGTGGACGCCTTCATGGCGCTCGGCGGCGACTACCTGGCGGCCCGCGAGGCCGAGCACTGCCTGCCCCTCGGGATCGCCACCAACCTGCGCCAGGGGGTCCAGCCGCTGTCCGACCCGCCGCTGTTCGCGGTCGTGCTCGGCGAGGACGACGATCGGGTCGTCGCGGCGGCCCTCCGGACCCCGCCCTACAACCTCGTCCTGTCCCTGGTCGAGGACCTCGCGGCCGTGGACGCCCTCGTGGAGGCCCTCGCCGGCGAGGCGTTGCCCGGGGTCAGCGGGCCGCGCGATGAGGCGGCTCGCTTCGCCGAGCGCTGGTCGGCCCGCAGCGGCCGGCAGGCGACGCGCGTCATGGCCGAGCGGATCTATCGCCTCTCGGCGGTCCGCGAGCCGCGCCCCGCGCCCGGGCTGATGCGCCCCGCCGAGCGAGCCGACCGGCCGCTCCTGCTGGCCTGGATCGAGGCCTTCTTCCTGGAGGCCCTCGGGGAATCCACGGATCCCGGGGATTCGGTCGATCGCTGGCTCGCGGGCGAGGGGCGAACGCTCTTCCTGTGGGAGGACGGCGACGTCCGGGTGTCGCTCTGCGGCGTCGGCGGCGAAACGCCCCACGGGATCCGGGTCGGGCCGGTGTACACGCCACCCGAGCACCGCGGCCGTGGCTATGCCAGCAACCTCGTGGCCGGGGTGTCACAGGCCCAGCTCGATGCCGGCCGGCGGTTCGTGACGCTCTTCACCGACCTCGCCAACCCGACCTCGAACAAGATCTACATGGACGTCGGCTACGAGCCGGTCGTCGACGTCGACCGGATCAACTTCGCCGACTGATTCCAGCCGGCGAGGTCGGGGTCCGTCACCCGCTCGCAACCCTGCCTGTTCCCAAAGCGCAGCGCGCGTGCCGCCCGCGTGACGGCGCGCGCGGCGACGCCCGAGCCGGAGACTCGCCTCAGGGCCCGTGACGGACCTCGGGCCGGACGGAGGGGACCCGACATGCGACGCCTCGCCCTCGCCCTGACCAGCGCCCTGCTCGTCGCCGCGGCCATCCCGGTCGCTGCCTTCGCCGCCGAGCCGGGCACGATCGATTCCGGCGACACGGCCTGGCTGCTCATCGCGACCGCCCTCGTCATGGTCATGCTGCCCGGCCTCGCCCTGTTCTACGGCGGCCTCGTCCGGCGCAAGAACGTCCTCTCGACGATCATGCACAGCTTCTTCGGGCTGGCCCTCGTCAGCGTCGTCTGGGTGATCGTCGGCTTCTCGATCGCCTTCGCCCCCGATGCGACCGGGACCGGCCTCTTCGGCGGCCTCGACTTCTTCATGTTCAACGGCGTCGGCCTCGAGCCGGCGGCCGGCAGCACCATCCCGTTCGTCCTGTTCGCTGGCTTCCAGCTGATGTTCGCGGCGATCACGCCGGCCCTCATCACCGGCGCCTTCGCCGAGCGCAAGCGGTTCGCCAGCTTCGTGATCTTCACCGTCCTGTGGTCCGTCGTCGTCTACTCCCCGATCGCCCACTGGGTCTGGGCCTCCGACGGGTGGCTGTTCACCCTGGGCGCCCTCGACTTCGCCGGCGGCACGGTCGTCCACGCCTCTTCGGGCGTGTCCGCCCTCGTCGTGGCCCTGCTCATCGGCCGCCGTGCCGTCAACGGCGACACCATGGAGCCGCACGACATCCCGATGACCGTCCTCGGTGCCGGGCTCCTGTGGTTCGGCTGGTTTGGCTTCAACGCCGGATCCGCCCTGGCCGCCAACGGCCTCGCCGCGAACGCCCTCGTCGTCACCAACACCGCCGCCGGCGCGGCGACGATCACCTGGGTCCTCGCGAGCTACATCCACAAGCGCAAGGTCAGCGTCCTCGGGGCCGCCTGTGGCGCCGTGGCCGGCCTCGTCGCGATCACGCCGGCCTCCGGCTTCGTCACCGCCGGCGGTGCGCTCATCATCGGCCTGGCCGTCGGCGGCCTGTGCTACAGCGCGACGCTGCTCCGCTCGCGCCTGAAGATCGACGATGCCCTCGACGTCTTTGCCGTTCACGGCGTCGGTGGCACGTTCGGAGCCATCGCCACGGGCGTCTTCGCGACGACCGCGATCAACGCCTTCCCCGGCCTCATCGACGGCAACCCCGGCCAGCTCGTCACGCAGCTCGTCGCGGTCGGGGCAACGATCGCCTACGCCGTGGTTGCGACGTTTGTCATCGTCAAGGTCGTCGACCTCGTCCTCGGCATCCGGGTCCAGGCGAAGGACGAGGAGCTGGGCCTCGACATAGCCGTCCACGGCGAGGTCGCCTACCAGGGCTGACCGCTCATCACGGGTCGCGCCCCGGGACCTCCACCCGGGGCGTGGGCCCGTCCCCGCCGCCAGGAGGGCATCGGCGATGGGCCGAGGTTTCGCCACTCCGCCACCGCTCTACGACCCGACGACCGAGCACGACGCCTGTGGGGTTGGCTTCGTCGCTGACGCCGGCGGCCAGTCGAGGGACCGGGTCCTGCCGCTCGCCCTCGCCGGGCTCGCGTCGCTGGGGCACCGCGGGGCGTTCGCCGCCGACGGCGCGTCCTCCGACGGCGCGGGGGTGGCCCTGCCGCTCGAACCGGCGCTCCTCGAGCGGCTCGCGAGCGGCCTGCGCCTCGAGTCGCGGGCGCGGCTCGGGAGCCGGCCCGCAGTCCTGCAGCTCTTCCTGCCCCGCGGCCGCCACCGCCAGGCCCGGGCACGGGCGATCGTCGAGGCGGCGCTCGTCGAGGTCGGCGTCGAGGCCGTCGCCTGGCGACGCGTGCCGGCCGACCCGTCCGTCCTGGGACCGGTCGCTTTCGCCAGCCGGCCGGCCTTCTGGCAGGCGTTCGTGGTCCGCCCCCTCGACGCGTCCGGCCGTGGCATCTCGGATGCGGCCTTCGGGCGGCGGCTCCTCCTCGTCGGCCGGCGGATCGCGTCCGACGCGCAGGCCGGCGGGCTGGCGGATCTCGCGGTCGCCTCGGCCTCCTGCCGCACGATCGTCTACAAGGGCCTCGTCGCCGGCGACCGCCTGGCGCGGCTGTACCCGGACCTCGCCCCGCCGCTGTCGATCTCCTTCGCGACGTTCCACCAGCGCTACGCCACGAACACCCACCCGACCTGGCGCCTCGCCCAGCCTTTCGGCCACCTCGCGCACAACGGCGAGATCAACACCGTCCGCGGCAACCGCGAGGAGGTCCGGGGCCGTCGCGCCGACCCGGACTCCAGCGGCCTCCTCGGCGACCTTTGGGCCCGGGGCGCCCTGCTGACTGTCGGCGGCTCGGATTCGGCGTCCCTCGACGAGGCGGTCGAGCTCCTCGTCGCCTCCGGCTGGAGCGTCGCGGGGGCCCTCGCCGCGCTCATCCCGGAGGCCGCGGCCCTGCGGACCGACGGCACGCCCGGCGCGATCGGGCTCGGGCGCCGGAGCGCCGGGTTCCTCGCCCCGTGGGACGGGCCGGCCGCGATCGTCTTCACCGACGGTCGGTCGGTCGGGGCGCTCCTCGACCGCAACGGGCTCCGGCCACTAGCCTGCGCGACGACCGGTGCCGGCCTCGTTGCGGCGGCCTCGGAGGCCGGGGCGGTGCCCCTCGATGCCGCGGAGATCGAGTCGCTCTCCCGGCTGGGCCCCGGCGAGATGCTCCTCGTCGAGCCCGGCCGGCGCCGGATCCTCGCCGACGCGGCCGCGAGGCGGCGCCTTGCGCGGACGCCGGCGGCGACCCACGACCGACCGCGGCCGACGTTCGGCGACGAGCCGCCGGCCGGTGTCGCCGCTCTCCGATCGCTGGACGCGTCGGCCGGTCGGCGGTACCTCGCCGGCCTCGACGCGGAACGGCTTCGCCTCGACCTCCGGACGATGGCCCTCGAGGGCCACGAGCCGCTCTGGAGCATGGGCGACGACACGCCGACGCCCGGCCACGGGCGCGTCCCGCGGCGGGCAGCCGACCACCTGAAGCAGTCCTTCGCCCAGGTCACGAACCCGCCGATCGACCCCGAGCGGGAGCGACTCGTCGTCGACCTCCGGGTTCACGTGGGACGTCGGCCGGCTCTCCTCGGCGGCCTGCCCCGGCGGGGGAGCTCGGTCCGCGTGGATCGGCCGCTCGTGGCCGACCTCGAGGGGCTCCTCGGGGCCGTCCGGGGGCTGCGAGCCGGGCGCATCGTCACCCTCGATGCGACCTGGGGCGGACCCGCCGATGGGGGCACCGGGCCGGGAGCCCCGGACGGGGACACCGTGCCGGGAGCCCCGGACGGGGACACCGTGCCGGGCGCCGTGGAGGGGCTCGCCGGTGCCCTCGATCGACTGGCGGCCGACGCCGTCCTCGCCGCACGGGATGGCGTGGTCGCGCTCGTCGTGTCCGACCGGCGCTTCGACCTCGACCGGCTGCCGATCCCGTCCGTGCTCGCCGTCGGGACCGTCCACGCGGCCCTCACCGAGGCCGGTCTCCGCGGCCGCACCGACATCGTCGCCGACGCCGCGGACGTCCTCGACGTCCATGCCCTGGCGATGGTCCTGGCCGCCGGTGCACGGGCGGTCCACCCGTGGCTTGCGATCCGGCTCGCGGCCGAGGTCGCCGGGTCCCGCGGTGCCGAGGAGGTCACGGTCCCGGTCGCGGTCGGCAACCTCCTCGATGCCTTCGAGGCGGGCCTCCGCAAGACCCTCGCCCGGATGGGCATCAGCGCGGTCGCCTCGTACGCCGGCGGGGCGTTCTTCGAGACACTCGACCTGGCCCCGGAGGTCGTCGCCCGGTGCTTCCCGGCGGCGCTTGGCTGGCAGGGGACCGTCGGCTTCCGCGAGCTCGCCGAGCGGCAGCTGGCGCGGCGGGAGCTGGCCGCGGGCATCGAGGCCAAGGCCGTGGCTGCGGCCGCCGCTGCCGTCGCGGCGGCCGGGAACGGCGCCCATGGGGCCCACGAGCTGCGGCTGCCCGATCCCGGCCTCGCCCGCTTCCGGTCGGACGGCGAGCTGCACCTCTTCTCGCCGCGGATCGTGAGCGCGATCCAGGGGCTGGTGGCCGGCACGACTGCAGCGGCCGGCGAGGCCGCGCCAGCCGGCGAGGCGTCGACCTCGAGCTCGCTGGCCACGTACCGGGCCGCCCTGGAGCGCCCCGAGCCGGCCGTCGTCCGCGATCGTCTCGCCATCCGGCCGGCCGCTCGGCGGCGGGCGATCCCGCTCGCGGACGTCGAGCCTGCCGCGGCGATCGTGCGCCGGCTGGTCGTGAGCGCGATGAGCGTCGGAGCCCTCTCGCCCGAGGCCCACCAGGTCCTGACGATCGGGATCCAGCGCGCCGGCGGCGCGGCGAACACCGGCGAGGGCGGCGAGGACCCGGCCTGGTACGCACCGGACGCGGACGGCCGGCGACGGGACGCCAAGATCAAGCAGGTGGCGTCCGGGCGTTTCGGGGTGACCGCGACATACCTCGCCCGGGCCGAGCAGCTCGAGATCAAGATCGCCCAGGGCTCCAAGCCCGGCGAGGGCGGCCAGCTCCCGGCCCGCAAGGCGACGGCCTACATTGCCGCCCTCCGGCGGGGCCAGGCGGGCCAGGCCTACATCAGCCCGCCGCCCCACCACGACATCTACTCGATCGAGGACCTCGCCCAGCTCATCGCCGACCTCCGGGCGATCAATCCGTACGCTCGGGTCGGCGTGAAGCTCGTCGCATCGCGCGGGGTGGGCACGGTCGCGGCCGGCGTGGCCAAGGCCGGCGCCGACTACATCCACCTCGCCGGCGGCGCGGGCGGGACGGGCGCTTCACCCCTGAGCTCGATCAAGCACGTCGGCGTGCCCTGGGAGCTGGGCCTCAGCGAGGTCCACCAGGTCCTCCTCTGGAACGGGTTGCGTGACCGGGTCGCCCTCAGGACGGACGGCGGCCTCCAGCGCGGGCGGGACCTGCTCGTCGCGGCGCTCCTCGGGGCGGAGGAGTTCGCCCTGGGCACGGCGGCCCTCATCGCGATCGGCTGCGACATGGCCCGCCAATGCCATCTCGACACCTGTCCGACGGGCATCGCGACCCAGCGGGCCGACCTGCGGGCGAAGTTCGCGGGCACGCCCGGGCAGGTCGAGCGGTTCGCCCTCAACCTCGCCGAGGATCTCCGCCACGAGCTCGCCGCGATCGGCGCCCGATCGGTCGGCGAGATCGTCGGGGAGGCGGCGAGCGTTCTCCGGACGGTCGACGCCGACGACGCGGGGCTGCGGCGTGTCGTCGCGGCGCCATCCTGGCCCGCGGGCCCGGCGCGCCGCGCCGATCCGGCGAGTGCGGGCGCGGACGTCGCCCGGCTGCCATCGTCGCCGCTCGAGACGCGCCTCGTCGCCGCCCTTCGGGGCCACGGCTCGATCCAGCTGGACGGGCTCCGGATCTCGACCGCCGAGCGCTCGTTCGGGGCGGCGCTGACCGGCGAGGTCGAGCGCGGCGCGCTCCGGGTCCCGGTCGCCCTGGGCCTTCGGGGCGCCGCGGGCCAGTCGTTCGGGGCGTTCCTGGGCGCCGGGCTCGAGCTCTGCCTGGCCGGGACCGCCAACGACTACGTGGCCAAGGGCCTCGCCGGCGGGACGGTGATCGTGGCGCCTGATGCGGCCTCGCCGGCCCGGCATCCGACCCTCGCCGGCAACACCTGCCTCTACGGCGCGACCGGCGGGCGACTCCACGTCGTGGGTCGCGCCGGGATGCGCTTCGCCGTCCGGAACGCCGGGGCGGATGCGGTCGTGGAAGGCGTCGGGCCGCACGGCGCCGAGTACATGACCGGCGGCACGCTCCTCGTCCTGGGTCCGGTGGGACCGAACTTCGGGGCCGGCATGACCGGCGGCCGAGCGTATGTCCTCGATCCCGCGGGGGCCATCCGGGGCCGGATCGACGCCGGCAGCGTGACCGCCCGCTCGCTCCACGACGCCCCGGCGCTGGCCGCCGCCGAGGCGGCCGAGATTGGCCGGCTCCTGCGCCTCCACCGCGACGCCGGATCGACGCTCGCCGCGGGGCTCCTCGCCGACGAGGCCGCAGCCCTCCGCGCCTTCTGGGTCGTTGAGCCGCGCCCGGTGGCGGTCGACGTGGCCGCGACCGACGCGGCCGCGACCGACGCGGCGGCCGTCGGCGCGGCCGGAGGGACGGCCGCGCCGTCGGGGATCGCGATCGCGGCGGCCCGCGCGAGCGTGCCCGCAACCGCGACGCAACCGAATCGGCCCCGCACCGCCATCGCGACCGGGGTCTGACCGGTCGCACACTTCGTCCCCAGCGTCCGTGATTGCGCCCGGAGGGCCTTCCATGTTCCAGCCCGATGACACCTCGACTCCCGCGGTTCGCGACGGCCAGATCACGGTCGTGACCTGTGAGGCCTGCGGCTGCCGGCTCCAGCCCGACATCGCCGAGCCCGGCGCCTGGCGCCACTTCGGCGCCCTCGGGGGACGCGATGCGCGCAGCCACCGCGTACCCTGCGTCGAGCTCGCCCACGACGCCCTCGGACGGGCCGCGGTCCTCGCCTGACCTCGCGCGCGGCGGCGCCGGCGCGTCCCCCGGCCCGGCGTCCCGCCGCCGCACCGCGCCTGCCAGTCAGGCCCGCGCCCGCCCGACGCGCCGCCGCGCGACCGTCCGCTCCGTCCCGCCGGCGCCCCGCACCTCAGCCCGCGGGTGCTTCCTCGATGCGGTAGCCGACCCCGCGGACGGCGACGATCGCCGGACCGCCCGCCGCGTCGAGCTTGGCCCGCAACCGGGCCAGGTGCGGCTTCAGCCACAGGAGGTCCGGATCGTGCTCCGCCGGCCAGCCCGCTCGCGCCAGGCGGAGGTGCGGGACGAGATCGCCGCCGGCCCGGGCGAGCGCCTCGAGGAGTCGGTACTCAGTCGGGGTCAGGGTCAGCAGCACTTCCCCGACCCGGGCCTCGTGGCGGCCCGGGTCCAGCGAGATCCCGGCGAAGGCCACGGGCCCGCCGAGGTCGGTCGCCTCGGCCCGGTCGACCCGTCGCATGACGGCCGCGATCCGGGCCAGGAGCTCGGCCCGGCCGAACGGCTTGACGAGATAGTCGTCCGCCCCGATCCCGAGGGCCTTGACCTTCGCGGCCTCGCTGCTCTCGCCCGAGACGACGATGATCGGGGCGGAGCCGGCGGACCGGATCTGGCCGGCGACGGTGAAGCCGTCCGGGCCGGGCATCGCCAGGTCCAGCAGGACGAGGTCCGGGTGCTCCTCGCGGAATCGCCGGACGGCGGTCAGGCCGTCGTACGCAGTGATGACCTGATGGCCCTCCGTGCCGACGAGGGCGTTGATCGCGCCGACCATCGCCGGATCGTCGTCGACGACGAGGATGCGCAGTGGTCGTCCGGGCATCGGTGGGCCTCCCTCGACCGCTTAGACCGCCGCCGCCGCGGGCAGGGCGATGACGAACCGGGCGCCGTGGTCGGCGGCGGGCTCGCACCAGAGGTGGCCGGCCATCGATTCGGCCAGGCGCTTCGCGGCGTACAACCCGATCCCGGAGCCCCGGGCGGTGTGAGTGTCGAGCCGGGCGTAGGGCTGAAAGATCCGCTCCCGCCACTCGGGCGGGATGCCGGGCCCCTGGTCCTCCACCCCGATCCTGACGACGCCCTCGGCCATCCGCCAGTCGATCCGGATGTGCGTTCCCGGCGGGGCGTACTTCGTGGCGTTCTCGATGAGGTGCTCCAGGATCTGGCGGAGGCGCGGCGCGTCGGCCACTGCATGGAGGCGGACGCCGCCGCCGAAGACGACCTCGTGGCGGCCGAGGATCGGCGACAGCTCGCGGACGACCTCGTGGACCAGCTCGTCGACGTCGGTCGGGGCGACCTCCGCAGGCTGGTCCGGGATCACCCGGACCGAGGCCAGGATGGAATCGACCAGCCGGTCGAGCCGCTCGATCTGCTCGATGGTCCCGTCGTGCCAGCTCGCCCGCCGGTCGCGCCGTTCCTGGTCGCGCGACGAGCGACCCTCGAGGGGCGGCTCCTCGGCCAGGAGGTCGGCGTACGCCCGGACGACCGCGAGCGGGGTTCGGAGCTCGTGGGTGACGAGGGCGATGACCTCGGTCCGGGCCTCGTCGATCGCCTTGAGCTCGGCCGCCCGCTGCTCGGCCTCCTGCTGCTGGCGGCCCTTCTCGACGATCCCGGCGAGGAGGTCGGCGATCGCGCCGAGCTGGGCGACGTCGGCGTCGGTGAATTCTCGGCGCCGCTCCGTCTGGATGTTGAGGACGCCGACCGTCTGGTCATTCCAGGCCAGGGGCACGGACAGCATGGAGGTGATAAACCGTCGCTGGTCGATGCCGCGAACCCACAGGAACCGCGGGTCGTCCTTGATGTCCGGGATGATCGCCGGCTGGCGGCTCTGGGCGACCCGCCCGGTGACCCCCTCGCCGAACGGCACCCGGGCCCGGCCGATCTGGAAGCGATCGAGGCCGTTCGTCGCGGCGAGGGTCAGGTAGACGCCATCCCGATCAAGGAGATAGAGCGACGAGACGTCGCCGTGGAGGGCGTCGCGGGTCTCGTCGACGACGGTCTCAAGGAGCTCGTCCCAGGTCTGGGCCGTCGTCGCCAGGCGCGCGACGCGATGGAGGAACCGGAGCTGCTCGAGCTGCCCCGCCCCCGCGTCCCGGACCACGTCAGCATCCGCCATGGAGAGCACGATACAAAGGTACGGTCCGCCGTGGGCTCGATCCGTTGCGGCGGGGTCGAACGAACGTTGCGGCTTGGGCTCGGCCGCAACCTCCGGGAGGCTGCATGACCCGATCGAATCCGCTCGCCGGCGAGATCGGCCGCCTGTGGCGGCTCCTCGTCGACGTCCTGGCGGAGCAGGCGGGAGCGGATATCCGGCGGCTCGTCGAGCGAACGAGGCGGCGGGCCGTCCGGGCACGGGCCGGCGACCCGGCCGCGCGGCGAGCGCTCGAGCGCGAGCTCGACGGCCTCGACGACGAGCGGGCCGAGGTCGTCATCCGGGCCTTCCTGCTCCACTTCCGGCTGGCGAACCTGGCCGAGGAGCGCCATCGGGTCCGGGTCCTCGAGGCCCGCGGCCGGCAGGCCCAGCCAGGCGCGACCGACGACACGCTGGCCGGCGTTATCCGTACGCTCCGGGCCGAGGGCCGCTTCCCGGACGACCCCGCGGCCGCCGCGGCCGCCGTCCGCGGCCTCCGCCTCCACCCCGTCCTGACCGCCCATCCGACCGAGGCCCGCCGCCGGACGGCCCTCCAGGCCCTCGGGCGGGTCGGGCGAATCCTCGACGCCCGCGACGATCCGCGGCTCGCGCCGGCGGCCGCCCGGGCCCTCGACGACAAGCTGCGCGAGGAGGTCACGATCCTGTGGCGGACGGCCGAGGTCCGGCCGACCGTCCCGCTCCCGCTCGACGAGGTCCGGACGGCGCTCGTGTTCTTCGACTCGACGTTGTACTCGCTGGTGCCCTCGATCCAGCGGTCGCTCGAGGCGGCCATCGGCAAGGCACCGGTCGCGACCGGACCGGACGAGGAGCCGCTGCCGCCCATCCTTCGTTGGGGCAGCTGGATCGGGGCCGATCGCGACGGCCATCCCGGGGTCACGGCCGAGGTCACCGAGCAGGCCGCCCGGATCCAGGCCGACCACGTCCTTCACGGCCACGAGGCGGTTGCGCTGCGGCTCATGCAGACGGTGGCGGTGACGGTCCCACAGGGGGACCTCGATCGTCTTCTCGTCGCCCGCCTCCTCGACGACGCCGAGACGCTGCCCGAGCTCGACGCCACGCTCCGTCGCCGCTTCCCGGACGAGCCCTACCGCCGCCGGTTCGGGGCGATGGCCGAGCGCCTCCGGCGGACGCGGATCCACCTCACCGGGGCGACGGGCCCGACCGCCGGCCGATACGAACGGGCCGACGAGGTCGTCGGGGAGCTCGCGGAGATCCAGCGCTCGCTGGCTGGCGCCGGTCTCGAGCGGGTCGCTGCGGGCGCGGTCCAGGACTTTCGCTGGCAGGTCGAGACGTTCGGCTTCCACCACGCCGAGCTGGAGGTCCGCCAGCACGCCGAGGTCCATCGGGCGGCGGTCCATGCCCTGGCCGCCGGCGCGGACCCGTCGTCTCCCGAGGAGATCGCGCCGGGCGTCTCGCTGGCCGAGATCCTCGAGACGTTCCGGGCGATCGACCGGGTCCGGACCCGGTTCGGACCGGACGCCGCCGGCCGCGTGGTCGTCAGCTTCACCGACGGCCTGGCGGACGTGCTGGACGTCCTGGACCTCGCGGGAGCGGCGATCGGCGAGGAGAGGGCCGCCGAGCTGGATGTGGTGCCGCTCTTCGAATCGGCGGCCTCGCTCGCCGACGCCGGCAAGGTCCTCGGCTCGATCCTCGCCGATGCGCGCTACCGGGCCCACCTCCGTGGCCGCGGCGATCGCCAGGAGGTCATGCTCGGCTACTCGGACTCGAACAAGGAATCCGGGTTCGTGGCGGCGAACTGGCTGCTCTGGCGTGCCCAGGCCGCGCTCGCCGAGGTCGCCGATCGCGAGGGCATCGAGCTGACGCTGTTCCACGGCCGGGGCGGGACCGTGGGACGGGGCGGGGGCAGGCTGGACCGGGCGATCCTCGGCCAGCCGCCGGGCACGATCCGGGGCCGCCTCAAGGTCACCGAGCAGGGCGAGGTCGTGGCGGCCCGCTACGGCCACCCCCAGATCGCACTGCGCCACCTCGAGCTCCTTGCCGGCGCGGTCATCGCCGCCGACGCCCGCCGCCGGGCCGCCGTCCCGGCGTCCGACCAGGCGCTCCTGGGACGACTCGCCACGGCGTCCTCGGTCGCGTACCGAGCGCTCGTCTACGACGACCCGGGGTTCGCTGGCTTCTTCGCCCGGATCACCCCGATCGACGTCCTGACCGAGCTCCGGCTGGGGTCCCGGCCGGCCTCGCGCGAGGTCCGCGGCGCCGAGGACGCGCCGCGAGCGGGCGAGGACGCGCCGGCCATCGACGTCGAACGCCTGCGGGCCATCCCGTGGGGCTTCGCCTGGGCCCAGGCCCGGATCGAGCTGCCCGGCTGGTACGGCCTCGGCGCGGCGGTCGAGGCGCTGGGCGCCACCGAACGCGCGCGGCTCGCCCGCCTCTACGAGATCTGGCCGTTCCTGACCGCCGTCATCGATCACGCCGAGCTGGCCCTGGCCCGGTCCGATCTCGGCGTCGCTCGCCGGTACGCGAGGCTCGCCGCGGCGGCGGGGGACGCGGCGCGCTGGGGCGCCATCGAGGCCGAGCACGAGCGGTCGGTCCGCGCCGTCCTCGAGATCACCGGCCGGAGCCGGCTCCTCGAGCGGTCCCCCGCGATCGCCCGCCAGATCGTCCTCCGCAACCCCGACGTCGACACCCTCTCGGAGCTCCAGGTCGGGCGTCTGGCGCGCCTGCGTGCGCTCCCATCCGACGCCCCGGGCCGCGACGACCTTGAGCGCCTCGTCCGCCTCACCGTCAGTGGGGTCGCGGCCGGCCTGCAGGTCACGGGCTGAGATCTCCGTATTGGAGCCGGAGCGACACCCGACGCCGTCTGTCGCGCCACGCCGGGCTGAGGACAGACGCTAGCAAAGGCTTGACACAGCCTCGATCCGTCGGGCATCATGTTCATGCAGTCCTGAATAGATATTCTCGCAGGGAGCAGAAACTGTGAGGACCTATGGTGCCGGGATCTGGCTCTTCGGCCAGCTCGTCGACCGATACGCTGCGGACGCCTACGGTCCGCCGGTCACCACCGTCGAGGCCATCGAGCGCGCCGCTCGGGTTGAGGGTCTCGCGTGCCTCGACATCAACTATCCGTTCAACCATCCCGACGAGACCGTGGATGACGTGGCCGCAGCCCTCGAGCGGACGGGTCTCCGGGCGATCGCCATCACACCGCACATCTACACCCGGCGGTTCCAGCGGGGCAGCTTCAGCAACCCGGATCCGGCGATTCGGCAAGAGGCCGTCGAGCTCTTTCGGCGAGGAACCGAGATCGCCCACCGGCTGGGCGCCAGGTACACGAAGTTCTGGCCGGGCCAGGATGGCCATGACTACCCCTTCCAGGCCGACCATGCGCAGCTCTGGGAGCTCGAGCTCCGTGGCGTCCGCGAGGTCGTCGAGGCCGACCCGACGATGCAGTACGCCATCGAGTACAAACTCAAGGAACCGCGCGTCCACATGATCTTCAGCACCGCGGCGCGGACCCTGCTCGGGATCGACGAGATCGGTGCCCCGAACCTCGGGATCGTCCTGGACTTCGGCCACTCGCTCTTCGCCAAGGAGACGCCGGCCGACGTTCTCCAGCTCATCCATCGCCGCGGCCGGCTCGTCAGCGTCGAGCTCAACGACAACCGACTCGAGTGGGACGACGACCTGACCGTCGGCTCCGTGCACCTGATCGAATCCCTCGAGTTCCTGTGGGCCCTCCGGCGCATCGGTTGGGACCGCCCGGTGCTCCTCGATCAGTTCCCATTCCGCGAGGATCCTGTCAAGGCGGCTGACATCAGCATTCGTACGCTCGGGGCGATGGAGCGCCTCCTGGACCGGGTCGATCCCGCCGCCCTCGAGGCAGCGCAGGGACGCCAGGACGCCCTCGCCGCCCAGGCCATCATCCTCGAGCAGCTCCTGGGTTTCTCAGCGTCGGTCGACGCGTGAGCGACCCGGCTGAGGTCCAGATGGCCGAGATGCGCGAACGCGCGCGCACGATCCGGGCGCGTGACCTGCGGATGGTCTTCGGCGCCGGGCTCGGTCACATCGGCGGCGAGTTCTCGGCGATCGACATCCTCGTCACGCTGTACTTCGCGGTCCTGCGGATCGATCCAGCCGACCCGACGGCACCCGACCGCGATCGGTTCGTCCTCAGCAAGGGCCATTCGGCGGCGGCGCTCTATGCCACGCTCGCCGAGGCCGGCTTCTTCCCGACCGCGGAGCTCGACGCCTTCATGGCGCCGATGTCCCGGCTCAACGGACATCCGGATCGGAACAAGGTCCCCGGGGTGGAGACGAACACCGGACCGCTCGGCCATGGCCTCCCCGTCGCGGTCGGGATGGCCCTGGCCGCCCGGCTGGACGGGTCGGGCCGTCGAACGTTCGCGCTGACCGGCGACGGCGAGCTCCAGGAAGGGAGCATGTGGGAGGCCGCCATGGCCGCGGCCCAGTTCGGCCTCGACAACCTCGTCGCGATCGTCGACCGGAACGGCCTCCAGCAGGGCGACTTCACCGAACGGACGATGCGACTCGAACCGCTTGCCGACAAGTGGCGGGCGTTCGGCTGGGCCGTGCGCGAGGTGGACGGGCACGACATCGGCGCTATGACCGCGCTCCTGCGGGGCGTCCCGTTCGAGCCGGGGCGCCCGAGCTGTGTCATCGCCCACACCCACAAGGGACAGGGGATCTCGTTCGCCAGGGATCGGGTCGAGTGGCACCACCACGTGCCCACCGCGGACGAGTTCGCCCGGGCGCTCGCCGAGCTGGAGGCATCGGCGTGACCGCCGTCGTGACCCGCGACGAGCTCTTCGACTGCCGCGAGGCGTTCGCTCGGGCGCTGCTCGAGATCGCCGAGGCCGACGCGCGCGTCGTCACCGTGGTGAACGACTCGGTGGGCTCGACCAAGCTCGGCGCCCTGAAACGCCGGTTCCCCGACCGCTTCATCAACGTCGGGATCGCCGAACAGAATCTGGTCGCAGTCGGCGCGGGGCTCGCCAACGGCGGCAGGATCCCGTTCGTCTGCGGCGCATCGCCCTTCCTGACCGGGCGGGGGCTCGAGCAGATCAAGGTCGACGCGGCGTACTCGAATGCGAACGTCAAGCTCGTCGGTGTGAGCAGCGGGCTCGCCTACGGCGAGCTTGGCCCGACGCACCACTCGATTGAGGACCTGGCCTGGACCCGGGCGATCGCCAATCTCACCGTCGTCGTCCCAGCGGATCCGAACGAGACGGCCCAGGCTGTCCACGCGGCACATGCCGCGGTGGGGCCCTACTTCCTCCGGACGAGCCGGATGCCGGTGCCGACGGTTCACCGCCCGGACTACGAGTTCAGGGTAGGCCGGGCGGCGCTCCTCCGCGACGGGACGGACGTGACCATCATCGCGAACGGCGTGCTGGTTTCGCGCGCCGTCGACGCCGCGACGCTCCTGTTCGGCGACGGAATCTCGGCCCGCGTCCTGAACATGGCGACGCTCAGCCCGATCGACCGCGAGGCGATCGTGGATGCGGCCCGCTCGACCGGCGCCATCGTGACGGCGGAGGAGCACACGGTCCGCGGCGGGCTCGGTGGCGCCGTCGCCGAGGTCGTTGTCTCGGAGCACCCGGTGCCGATGCGGATCCTGGGCGTGCCCGGGGTGTTCGCCCCGACCGGGTCCGCCGAGTTCCTCCTCGACCACTTCGGGCTCAACGCGGTCGGCATCGCCGCGGCTGCCCGCGACCTCGTGGCGGGGCGGCGACGATGACGGACCCCTTCATCCTAGCCATCGACCAGGGGACGACGAACACGAAGGCGATCCTCGTCAACGCGGCGGGAGCGGTCGCTGCCGAGGCGTCCGTCCGTGTGCAGCTCGAGTTCCCCCGACCCGGCTGGGTTGAGTGCGACGCGCGGGCGCTGTGGCAGACAGTCCAGGCCGCTGCCGGCACCGCGCTCGCGAAGCTGGATCGTCCGACCGTCGCCGCGATCGCGGTGGCGAACCAGCGCGAATCGGTCGTCGCCTGGGACCGCCGGACCGGCGAGCCGCTCGGACCGTGCATCAGTTGGCAGTGCCGACGCACCGCATCGGCCTGCGACGAGCTCCGGGAGCGAGGCCACGAAGCCCGCCTTCGGCAACGCACCGGCCTGAGCATCGACCCGACGTTCTCGGCGACCAAGGCCCGCTGGCTGCTCGACCGGATCGAGGACGCCGACGCCCGTACCCGCCGCGGCGAGCTGTGCCTCGGCACGGTGGACAGCTGGATTCTCTGGAACCTGAGCGGCGGCGCGACGTTTGCCACGGACCTGACGAACGCCTCGCGGACGCAGCTGCTCGACCTGGACCGGCTGGCGTGGGACCCCGAGCTCCTGGATCTTTTCGGCATCCCCGAGCCGGTGTTGCCGGGCATCCGCGGATCGAGCGCCCGGCTCGGTAGCGTCGCTGACGGGAGCACGATCCCGGCGGGCATCCCGATCGCCGCGGCGATCGGGGACTCCCACGCTGCCCTCTTCGGGCACGGAGGTCCCGAGCCGGGGGCGGTCAAGGCGACGTACGGCACGGGTACGTCGCTCATGGCCCCGATCGAGCACCCGGTCCGGGCCGCCGACCTGACGACGACGATCGCGTGGTCCATCGAGCCTCCCGATCGTGCCGGTCAGATCGAGGCACGCTACGCGCTCGAGGGCAACATCACGGCCACGGGCGCGGCGCTCGAGTGGGTCGCCTCGCTGCTCCGCCTGCCCGGTGGCGAGGAGGAGCTCACCCGCCTCGCCGCGACCGTCGAGGACAGCGCGGGGGTGTGCCTCGTCCCGGCCTTCGCCGGGCTGGGCGCGCCGTACTGGGACGCCGACGCCAGGGGATCCATCACGGGGATCACCCGCGGCACCACATCGGCGCATCTCGCGCGGGCGGCCATCCACTCGATCGCCTGCCAGGTGCGCGATCTGCTCGATGTCCTCCTCGCCGCAAGCCCGACCCAGCCGATGCAGCTCCTCGCCGATGGAGGCGCAATGCGCAGCGACATGCTGGCGCAGACACAGGCCGATCTCCTCCGGCTGCCCGTCTGGCGAGCCCAGTCCGGTACTCTCGCCGCCCTCGGGGCGGCGTACCTGGCTGGGCTCGCAACGGGTCTGTGGGCATCGGTCGATGACATCCGGCGCCTGCCGCGGCGGTACGACCGGTTCGAGCCCGGGGCGGACCCGGGGGCCATCGAGGCCACGTATCGCGCCTGGCGGGCAGCGGTGAGGCGGACGCTGAGCCGGCCCGAGGCGGGACGAACGACCGTCGGGACGGAGGCCTGACAGATGGCCCGTCTCGATGAGCTCCGCCTCATGACCCGCGTCGCGCGTCTCTACCACGAGAGTGGCCTGAAGCAACCCGAGATCGCAACCCGCCTGCGCCTGTCCCAGCCGAAAGTGTCTCGCCTGCTGAAGCAGGCGCTCCAGGAGGGCATCGTCCGGATCACCGTGCGGGTGCCCAGCGGCACGCACCCGGATCTCGAGGAACGACTCCAGGCGGAGTTCTCGCTCGCGGATGCGGTCGTCGTGGACGTGTCGTTCGACGATGACGACCAGGTCGCCCATGAGCTCGGGGCGGCGGCGGCCTACTATCTCGAGTCGACCGTCCAATCGGGCGACGTCATCGGGATCTCCTCCTGGAGCGCCACCCTCCTCGCGATGGTCGATGCGCTTCACCCCGTGAGCGGCGTGCGTGACACCCGCATTGTCCAGATCCTGGGCGGCGTGGGCGATCCGGCAGCGGCCGGCCACGCGACCCACCTGATCCGGCGACTCGCCGAGCTCGTCCATGGCGTGGGTGAGTTCCTCCCCGCACCCGGCGTGGTCGGCTCGGCCGAGGCACGCCGCGTGCTCCTCGAGGATCCCTTTGTCGCGAGCGCCATCGCGCTGTTCGATCGGGTGTCCGTGGCCTTCGTCGGGATCGGGGCGGTGCAGCCTTCCGGCCTCCTGGCTCGGAGCGGGAACGTCTTCTCATCCGAGGAGCTGGCAGGCGTTCGACGCCTCGGAGGCGTCGGCGACATCAGCCTCCGCTTCGTGTCCGCCGCGGGGCAGCCGATCGAGACACCGCTCGACGAGCGGGTCATCGGCATCGAGCTCGAGCAGCTCCGGCGAATCCCCCGCTCCATCGGCGTCGCCGGCGGCCCGCGGAAGGTCGCCGCGATCCGGGCCGCCCTCGTCGGCGGCTGGTTGAACGGGCTGATCACCGACCGCCACACGGCCGAGCGGCTGCTGGGCGACCGCCCGGTCGACGACCCGGTCGCGGACGGGCTCGTGGGGGCCGACGCGTGAGGCGGTTGCTAGGGCTCGCGCTGGTCGCTGCGATCGTGGGCTACCTCGGCTGGCCGTACGCCGTGACGATCGTCTCGATCGAAGATGACGGGGCCCAGGCGGGCACGTTCGATCCAGCCGCCTACGTCGACGGCGTGTGGGAGCGTCTCGAGAGCACGATCCGCGATGAATCCGTCGATCTCGCCTCGATCCTCGGCGCGATGCGACCGAACGAGACGGGTTTCGCCCAGAAGGACGAACTCACGACCGTCGCCGAGGAGTTCGGGCTCATCACCGCCGGCGAGGCCCATGTCTACATGGTCCGGGCGACAGGCACCGTCACCGCCGTGGCTGCGGACACGAGCCTCGGCACGCTCGAGCTGTCGGTGGAGGGGTACGAGGGCCCCGTCGTGGTCGAGGTCTACATCGGGCCGCGGATTCCGAGCGACGAGTCGTCGATCCGCGATGCGGTCGGGTTCATCAGCTTCGGCGACTTCCGCGAGCAGACGGAGTACGGCAAGGTCGCCTCGGAGATCAATCGGCGCGTCAGCGAGGCCCTGTCATCGCTCGATCCCGCGCAGCTCGACGGCGCGAGGATCCGGCTGTTCGGGGCGATGACGATCCGGACCTTCAACCTCGTCGAGATCGACGTCCGCCAGGTCAGCGTCGTCCCGCTCTGGATCGAGATCGAATGACCGCCGAGTCGCGGGCAGGAGCCGTCTCCGGGCTGACAGCCGCAGCGCCGATCCCCGGCGTCGCCGCGAGCGCGCCCGACGTGATCATGCGCGCCGAGCACGTCACGAAGGTCTTCCCGGGCACGACCGCCCTCGATGACGTCACGCTCGACGTCCATCGGGGCCGGGTGAACGTCCTCGTCGGCGAGAACGGGGCGGGCAAGTCGACGCTCATGAAGATCCTGGCGGGCGTGGAGACCCCCACGAGCGGTCGCGTCCTGCTCGACGGCACGGAGGTGCGGCTGACCTCGCCGCTCGACGCCGCCCGGCAGGGCGTCGGGATGATCTACCAGGAGCTGAACCTCTGCCCCAACCTGAGCGTCGTCGACAACATCTTCCTCGCGCGTGAGGTGGTCCGGCGTGGCTTCATCGACCGGCGTGACGAGCGCGAGAAGGCCCGCGAGCTGATCCAGCGGCTCGAGCAGGACATCGATCCCGACATCCCGGTCTCGCGGCTTCGCGTCGGCCAGCAGCAGATCGTCGAGATCGCGCGGGCCATCGCCCAGGACATCCGGGTCCTGATCATGGACGAGCCGACCTCCGCGCTCAGCACGGCCGAGGTGGACGTTCTGTTCCGCGTGATTCGCGACCTGAAGTCGCGCGGCGTCTCGATCATCTACATCTCGCACAAGCTCGAGGAGCTCCTCCAGATCGGCGATTCGATCGCGGTCCTCCGCGACGGCCGGCTGGTGGCCCACGACGTCGCCACCGACAAGGACGTCCCGTGGATCATCGAGCGGATGGTCGGGCGGAAGCCGGCCAGCCTCTTCGCCCGCCGCGATCACGAGGTGGGCGAGGTCCTGCTCGAAGTCCGTGACCTCACGCTCCCGCGAGTCGGCGCCGGGTACGTGGTGGACCATGTCTCATTCGACCTGCGGGCCGGGGAGATCCTCGGCCTCTACGGGTTGATGGGCGCCGGGCGGTCCGACCTGCTCGACTGCCTGGCGGGCGCCCGGCCCGAATCCACCGGCAGTATCCGCCTCGACGGGCAGCGAGTGACCGGGGCCACCGTCGCCGACCGGATCGCGACCGGACTCGTGCTGGTGCCGGAAGACCGACAGCGGGACGGGCTTGTGCCGACGATGTCCGTCGGCAACAACATGCTCCTCGCCAGCCTCGGGCGGTACGTCGATCGGCTGCTGCTCGTTCGGAAGAAGGAGCGGGCGGCCGTCGACGGGCTCGTCAAGGACCTGCGCATCCGGGTCTCGAGCCCCGATCAGCCGATCACCGCTCTGAGCGGTGGCAACCAGCAGAAGGTCATCGTAGCCAAGGGGCTCCTGACGGCGCCGCGGGTCCTCCTGCTCGACGAGCCGACGCGCGGGATCGACGTCGGCGCGAAAGCCGAGATCTTCCAGATCATGAGCAGTCTCGCGGAGCGGGGCTTCGGCGTGCTCTTCGTGTCATCGGAGCTGAAGGAAGTCCTGGCGATGTCAGATCGAATCCTCGTCCTTTCGAAGGGGTCGATCACCGGCGAGTTCCTGCGTGAAGAAGCGACGGAGCGGGCCCTCGTCGCCGCGTCGTCGATCGGCCATGGCCCCGCGCCGATCACCCACGAGCGAGCGGACGGAGGGCGCGAGCATGGGTATGTCTAGGAGCACCGTCGTGGCCCGCGTCCAGCGAGCAAGCGGAATGGAGATCCTGGAGTTCCTTCTCCATGGTCGGGCGTTCATCGCGCTGATCGTCGTGGTGGCCGTATTCACGGCGCTCTCGCCGCAGTTCCTTACCGCCGGGAACATCGTGATCATGTCGAAGCACGTCGCGATCAACGCGCTCCTCGCCATCGGCATGACGTTCGTGATCCTTACTGGCGGGATCGACCTCTCCGTCGGATCGATCGTCGGGTTGACGGCGATGATCGCGGGCGGCCTGATCAACGAGGGAATCGCCATCGAGGCCCTTGGCGTGATCGTCTACCCCCACACCTGGGCGATCCTGATCATCTCGATGGCCGTCGGAACCCTGATCGGCGCGTTCAGCGGCCTGATCATCACCCGCTTCGGCGTCGCCCCGTTCATCACTACGCTTGGGATGCTCTACGTGGCCCGGGGGCTCGCCGGCCTGCGGAACGACGGCCAGACATTCGCGAACCTTGTCGGGCGGGCCGAGCTTAGTAACACCGGGTTCGAGCGCCTCGGTGCCGGCGAATTCCTCGGGGTCAACTACTCGATCTGGCTCATGGTCGTCGTCGCCCTCGTGGCCGTGGTCGTGACGACCCGGACGCCGTTCGGCCGCCACATCTACGCGATCGGGGGCAACGAGCGGTCGGCCGAACTGTCCGGCGTGCGGATCCGGCGAACAAAGCTGGCTGTCTACATGATCAGCGGCTTCTGCGCCGCTCTGGTCGGTTTGATCATCGCATCCCAGCTGGTCGCGGCCCACCCGGCGACCGGCCAGACGTTCGAGCTCAACGCGATCGCTGCGGTGGTCCTCGGTGGAACGTCGCTGGCCGGCGGTCGCGGCAGCATCGGCGGAACGCTGATCGGCGCGTTCGTCATCGGCGTCCTCAGCGACGGGCTCGTCCTCGTCGGCGTGTCCTCCTTCTGGCAGCAGGTCGTCAAAGGCGCAGTCATCGTCCTCGCGCTCGTGGTCGACCAGCTGCAGGCGCGCATGCAGGAGCGGATCGCACTTCAGCAACAGGCGCACGCCGAGGCCGCACCCGCTGCGCTCGGTTGACGCCTCCCGTGCCGTCAAGACGCGAAAGGAGAGTGGGATTCGATCAGCAGGAGTCGTCAATTGCCACGTACGGCAAGCACCAAAGTGTGAATGGTGGAGGGTCGCATGAGCGATAAGAGAACTGCAGGACTCCGGGCGCTGGGGATCATCCCCGTCCTGGTCCTCGCCGCCTGCTCGACGGGAGCATCACCGTCGGCGTCGGCCCCGGCGTCGGCACCGGCGTCGGTCCCGGCATCAGAATCACCGACCTCCGAAGCCGGGGGCCTGGTCTGCGTCATCGTGCCGCCGGTGGAGAACCCGTTCTTCGGCGCGATGCAACAGATCGCCGCCGACAAGGCGGAGGAACTCGGCTACACGACGTCCCGACTCGTGCACGACGACGACGCCAACAAGCAGCTCGAACTGTTCGAGAGCTGCATTGCCCAGGATGCGAAGGCGATCATCCTCGACAACGCCGGGGCGGACGCCTCGGTTGCTGCCGTGCAGAAGGCCAAGGACGCCGGGATCCCGAGCTTCCTTGTCGACCGGGAGATCACCCAGGAGGGCGTCGCTGCCGCCCAGATCGTCTCGAACAACTTCCAGGGCGCAACGATCCTGGCCGAGTACTTCGTCGAGCTCATGGGCGAGGAAGGCACCTACATCGAGCTTACGGGCAAGGACACCGACACGAATGCTCATGTCCGCTCGGACGGATACCACGATGTCATCGACCAGATCCCGGGCATGGAGATGGTCGCCCAGCAGACAGCCAACTGGAGTCAGACCGAAGGGTTCGACGTCATGGAGACGCTTCTCCAGGAGCACCCCGATGTCAAGGGCGTCATCGCCGGCAACGACACCATGGCGCTCGGCGCCCAGGCAGCCCTGATTGCTGCGGGGAAGACGGACGTCATCGTCGTGGGCTTCGACGGCAGCGACGACGCGATCCAGTCGATCATCAATGGCGAGCTGAAGGCCACCTCGCTCCAGCCCGTCGCCGAGATGGCGATCCAGGCGGCGATCCAGGCCGATCTCTACATCCGGACCGGGAGCACCGGCGAGCCCGAGAAGCAGTCCATCGACATGGTCCTGCTGACCCCGGAGAACGCCTGCCAGTACGAGAAGTTCGCGCCAAAGGAGGGTGCGGGAGCCTGTTGATCTAGCACTGAACGCTTGCGAGCGTTCAGTGACGGAGAAGGAGGCCGAACGTTGCCGCAAGCGCGGCGACACGGCCCCCTTCTCCGGGGCCGAGAGATCGCGTGAGCCGGCTTGGCAAGGCACTGCTCCTGCGGTCTTGAGAACCCACCACATCCTCGCATACGAGCGGGACCGCGCCACGCGGTCCCGCTCTTCTTCCGCGCCACTGGAACGGCGCCCGTTCCGACCGGCACCGATCGCCGATGGCGCCAGCCAACCCGTCGTGGCAATCGGGGCCGGCAATGACATCTCGTCCGGCGTGGCGCCGGATCCGTCCGCCGGGTCGCCGGGCGACTGTGACCCCTGACCCAACGCGGAGGCGGGTGAGCCTGGACCTAGCCCGATTCCGGCCTGAACGACCGTGGGCCGGGACCTGTGGCCGCCAGAGCCGATCGACGGTGGCGCGGGCCTGGTCGCACCGCGGCACTCCGTGCCTAACGGCGCTCACGGGCCCGACCCGGCGTCATCTCCACTGGAATCGGCAGCGAACGCCGTGGGGCGGTCGGACGGATCAGTCGCGGATCGGGGAACCAAGCGGCACTGCGCGAGGCGCCGCCGCGTGCGGTGGCCACCACCAGGCCCCGGCGGCGCCGACGACGGTCCATGCCCCGGGACCACCGATGACGCCGGTGCGCTCAGGGAGACCAAGGACCGAGAGGTCAGCGCCGCCTGGGAGGGCGTCCACGACACGACGCATCGGAGCCATCCGCTCGGCGCTGGCATGCGGGACGACCACGAGCCGGCCGGCCCAGCCGAACCCGGCGACATAGCCGTCGCGGGTCCACGTCCGCTCGCCAAGGGCCATCGCCCCGGCGCTGGCCCCGGCCACGACGGCACCGCCGGCCCGTGCGGCCTCGACGCTCCGCCAGGCCGGCGTGCCGGCGAGGATCTTGACGACGGCGTCCGGATCGCCGCCGGGAAGGTAGACGAGATCGGCGCGCGCGAGGCGGTCCACGACGTCCGGATCGGCGGCGGACGCGGCGTCGACGACCCTGGCATGTCGGACGTCGATCGGTCGCGCGTCGGGGCCGGCGGCGACTTGCTGCAAGGCCGAGGATCCCGCCGCGAAGGCGGCCTCCGGGCGGTGGCGTGCGACGGCCGTCGTGAGCAGCTCGACCCGGACCGTGGGCGTGCCCGCCGCAGCGTCGCGCGCGGCCCCGGAGTGCCTGTTGGCCGCGACCGTCGCGAGCTCGAGCAAGCGGCGCAGGAACGGCTCGTCGCCGGCCAGGAACTCGCCGCCGCCGTGGAGGGCGAGCGGCCCGATCACCGGTCCCGCTGTTCCGGCGGCGTGACGTCCTTCATTGGCCGGGGCTGGTCTGGGCCATCGACCGAGCCGTCGACCGAGCCGTCGACCGAGCTGTCGACCGAGCTGTCGACCGCATCGCGGCCGGGCCCTCGTGGCCGCCCGAGGAGCCGATCGATGCCGTCGCGGAGCGTCACGAACGGCGCGAGGTAGGCGACGATGAGGATGGGGACGAGGAACGCCGCCGGGGCGCGCATCACGGCGACCGCGGCCCCGAGGACCCAGACCCCGACGAAGTACGCGGCCAGCGACTCGCGAGACCAACCGGCGATCATGAGCCGCCGGGTGGGAATGAGAACGAGGAGCGCGACGAGCCCGAGGAGCAGGACCGTGGTGGGGGACATCGGGCCGATGGTACGCGGCCACCGGCTACGATGCGGACCCATGTCCCTCGGCCACCTGATCTCCGCTGGCCTCGGCCGGCTCACGGCCTGGATCACCCGCTGGGGCGGCGTCCTGCCGCTCCTGGCGGCCGAGTTCATCCTCTGGACCGGATTCGGAGCGCTCCTGCCGGTGATGCCGCTCTACTTCACCGAGCATGGCGTCGACATCGCCTACCTCGGCGTCGTCATCGCCGCCTGGCCCGCGGCCAGGCTGTTCACCGAACCGGTCTTCGGCTACCTCGCCGACCGCACGGCCCGGGTGCCGCTCATGGTCGTCGGGCTCCTCGTCGCCGCCGCGTCGGTCGGGGCGATGGTCCTGTGGGCCTCGCCGATCGCCTTCGTCGTCCTCCGCGCGGCCTCGGGCCTGGGCACGGCGATCTACGACCCTGCGGCGCGCGGCTACCTCAACGACGCCGCCCCGGAGGGCCGCCGGGGCGAGGTCTTCGGCCTGTACAGCTCGGCCCAGATGGGCGGCATCCTGTTCGGCCCGGCAATCGGCGGGATCGGGACCTCGATCGTCGGCTCGTTCAGCTTCGTCCTCCTGCTCTCGGCCCTCACGACCGTCCTGGCCGCGGTGGCGGTCGGACTGCGAGTCAGAGAGCAGCCGCGGACGGGCCTCGAGGGGCCGCGTCGCGAGCGGCAGGGCGCCCCGGGGTCGGCCCTGGCCGAGTTCCCGCCCGAGATGGCGGGCAGCCGCGAGGAGCGGCCCCGTGGCGCCTGGAGCCCGACGTCGCTCCGGAACCGCTTCATCGCCGCGGCCATCCTCGTCAATCTCGCCGGCTATTTCGGGGGCGGGCTGTACGAGACGATCTGGGCCCTCTTCGTCGTCGATCGAGGCGGCAGCGTCGAGCTCGTCGGCTTGACGTTCGCGATCTTCGGTCTCGTGACCATCCTGCTGTCGCCGTACGGCGGCCGCGTTGTCGATCGACGCGGGCCCTTCCCGTTCATCGTCTTCGGGATCGTCGTCATGGTCGCGATGATGGCCAGCTATCCGTTCGTCAGCGAGCCGAGCCTGTACGTGGCGATGGTCGCCCTCGAAGCGGTCGGCTTCTCGTTCCTCGGGCCGGCCACCTACCTCGTCATCGCCCGAGGAACGCCGGCGGGTCGATCCTCGACCGCCCAGGGCATCGTCGGCGCGGCCGGCACGATCGGCACGATCGTGGCCTCGGTCCTTGCCGGGGTTCTCGCGGCGACCGACCTGTCCGCGCCGTTCTTCCTGGGTGCGGCGGTGGCGTCGGTTCTGCTGGTCGTCACGATCATCGTGGCCGGCCGGGCCCTGATGACGGCGGCTCCGGAACGCGATCCGGTCGGCGAGCCGGCCGCCGTGAGCTGAGGCGGGCCAACGTCGACGGTCGCGGTCGAGATGACGCCGCTGATCGCCCCGTGACAGTTCGACGGCAGCCGGCTACAATGCGAGGTCGCGGGGTGGAGCAGCGGCAGCTCGTCGGGCTCATAACCCGAAGGTCAAGGGTTCGAATCCCTTCCCCGCAACCAACACCGCATCCACCGCAGAACCCCGGCCCCGACCAGCCGGGGTTCTCCTTTTCCGACGGAAGCGTCCGCCGAGACGGCGCGTGGGAGCCGATCCGGGCACTCGCCGGGCCGGGGAATGGGAGCCTAGCGGCTCATGTTCCGGTAGCGGCGGACCCCGAGGGGCAGGGTGATGGCAATGATCACGATGGCCCAGACGATCGTGACGAGGACCGGCTCCTCGGCCGGCAGGCCGGTCCCGACAAACGGATTTGGGTTGCCCCACAGCTCACGAGTGGCTGCGGTCAGCGTGCTCGTCGGGTTCCACTCGGCGATCGGCTGCAGCCAGTCCGGCAGGGTCGACGGCGGGACGAAGACGTTCGAGATGAACGTGATCGGGAAGAGGACCGTGAACCCCACCTGCTGGGCGACCTCGACGCTTGGCACGCCGAGCCCGAGCAAGACCCCGATCGAGGACATCGCGAACGCAAACAGGAGGAGGAGCGCGATGCCAGCGAGCAACTCCGGGATGCCCGTGTTGAGCTTCCAGCCGACGACGAAGCCGGAGACCATGAGGACGACGAGGATGCCGGCGTTGTAGACGACGTCGGACGCCATCCGGCCACTGAGGACCGCAGTCCGCGCCATCGGCAGCGACCGGAACCGGTCGAGAAGGCCCTTGTGGATGTCGTCGGCCATGCCGATCGCCGTCGTCGCCGCGGCGAAGACGATCGTCTGGGCGAAGATCCCGGGCATGAGGTACTCGCGATAGCTGCCGCCACCCGGCAGGGGGATCGCGCCGCCGAAGACGAACGCGAAGAGCACCACGAACATGATCGACTGGAGGATCGCGAAGATCGCGAGCTCCGGGATCCGCGGGATCCGCTTCAGGTTCCGCCAGGTGACGATGAGCGTGTCGGCCAGGATCCGGTTCATGCCGCGGCCCCCGGCCCCGCGGTCTCCCGCGCATCGTCCTCGGCGCCGTGCCCGGTGAGCGTCAGGAAGACGTCATCGAGCGTCGGCCGCCGGAGGGAGATGTCGTCGATGACGACCCCCGCGAGGTCAAGGTCGCGGACGATCTCTACGAGCTTCGCCGTGCCGCCGGTCGCGGGGACGGTCAGCTTGCGGGTGTGCTCGTCGAGGGTCCACTGACCGGAGCCGTCTCGGGCCAGGACCTCCTCGGCTCGCGGGAGGTCGGCCCGGTCATGGACGACGACCTCGATTCGTTCGCCCCCGACCTGCGACTTCAGTTCGTCGGCAGTACCCCGGGCAATGATCCGGCCGTGGTCGATGACGGCGATCGAATCGGCGAGCTCGTCGGCCTCCTCGAGGTACTGCGTCGTGAGGAGCAGGGTGACGCCCTCCCGGACGAGGCTTCGGATGACGTCCCACATGCCGAGCCGGCTCCGCGGATCGAGCCCGGTCGTGGGCTCGTCGAGGAAGAGCAGGCGCGGCCGACCGATGAGGGCGCTGGCGAGGTCGAGGCGGCGGCGCATGCCGCCCGAATAGGTCTTGACGACCCGGTCGCCGGCGTCGGTGAGGTCGAACTGCTCCAGGAGCTCCCCGGCCCGGCGGGTCGACTCGCCCGACGGCAGCTGGTAGAGCCGCCCGAACATCCAGAGGTTCTCGCGGCCGGTCAGGTTCTCGTCGACGGCCGCGTACTGGCCGGAAAGGCCGATGACCGAGCGGACCTCCTGGGCCTGGCGGACGACGTCGAAGCCCGCCACTGTCGCCCGACCGGCGTCCGGCCGAAGCAGGGTGGCGAGGATCCTGACCGCCGTGGTCTTGCCCGCGCCATTCGGGCCGAGGAGCCCGACGACGGTGCCCTGCTCGACCTCGAGGTCGACGCCGTCGAGGGCGCGGACCTCCGAGCTGCGAGTTCGATAGACCTTGACCAGGCCCTCGGCCGTGATCGCGCGCATGGAACCTCCGGGCCGCGGGGGCAGGGAAGAGTGGAGGGGCGGGAGCCCGGAGTATACGAGGCGGCCCGATCTCGACGCCTCCCGGACGCCGGCGCTACTCCCAGCGGAACGTCCGGACCGCCAGGACCGCGGCGCCGAGGCCCCAGGCCACCAGCACCACGACCGGCCCGAGGACGTCGATCGGCGTCCCGAGGGCCGCCCGGAAGAGGTCGGAGAGCGCGCTCGCCGGAAGTGCCCGGGCGATCGCCTCGACCGGTCCCGGCAGGCGGTCGACCGGGAGGACGACGCCGCCGACGACGAGGCAGGCGAAGAACAGCCCGTTGGCGAGCGCCAGGGTCGCCTCGGCACGGAGGGTGCCGGCAAGCAGGAGGCCGAGGCCGGCGAAGACGACGGTGCCGCCCGTGATAGCCGCCGCGAAGAGCAGAATCGAGGAGGTCGCCGCGGGTCGCCATTCGAGGAGGGCCGCCGCAACGGCGAGGAGGACGGCGACCTGGAGGAGCTCGAGCGCGAGCACGGCGACGACCTTGGCGGCGACGAGGCCCCAGCCGGGAAGCGGGGCTCCGCCGAGGCGCTTCAGGACCCCGTAGCTCCGCTCGAAGGCCGTCACGATCCCGAGGCTGACGAGGCCGCTGGCGATGACGGCGAGGGCGAGCGTGCCGGGGACCAGGAAGTCGACCGGTCGCCCGGCGATCCCCGGGACCGCCCCGACGGTTGCGAAGAACACGAGGATCCCGGCCGGGATCACGATGGTCACCAGGACGTTCTCGCCGCGCTGGGCCGTGAGCCGCAGCTCGTGGCCGGCGAGGGCTGCGACCGCACGCAGCGGTGCCGCCGGCCGGCTCACGCGACGGCCTCGACGTCGCGGTCCCCGGTCAGCTCCAGGTACCGTTCCTCGAGGGTCGCCGCCGCCGCCCGGAGCTCGACGAGCTGGACCCCGGCGCGGGCACACCAGGTCGCGAGCGCGGCCACGAGATCCGGACCCGGCGACGCCCCGTCGACGCGGTATGAGCCAGTCCCGTCGCCAGGTTCCGCGACCGGCCTCGCCGTGGCGGCCACCGCGGCGAGCGACAGCGACAGGTCCCCGAGCTCGCTCGGCGCGAGCGCCCTGGCGAGCCGGAACCGGAGGCGCGGCAGCGCGCCCGCGGCGACCTCGCCGGGCGTGCCCTCCTCGACGATCCGACCGCCGTGCAGGATCGCGACCCGGTCCGCGAGGCGCTCGACGTCGGCCAGGTCGTGCGTCGTCAGGAGGATCGCCCGCCCGTCGGCGCGGAGCTCGCCGATGAGCGCCCGGGTCGACCGCCTCGCCTCGGGGTCCATGCCCGCCGTCGGCTCGTCGAGGAGGAGGACCTCCGGCTCGCCGACGAGGGCCAGCGCGAGCGCGAGGCGCTGGCGCTCGCCGCCCGACAGCCGCCGGACACGCGTCCGGGCGACCCCGGCCAGCCCAACCGTTGCGAGCAACTCGTCCGGGTCTCGAGCTCCGTCGTGGAGGCGGGCGTACAGGCGCAGCACGTCGGCGGGCGTCGAGCGCGGATCGAGGCCGCCGCCCTGGAGCATCAACCCGACCCGCGCCTTGAGCGCCGGGCCGCCTCGCCGCGGATCCAGGCCGAGGACGGTGACCTCGCCCCCGTCGGCGCCCCGGTAACCCTCCAGGATCTCGACGGCGGTCGTCTTGCCGGCCCCGTTGGGGCCGAGGAGGGCGACGATCTCGCCGGGCTGCACCCGGAGCGTGACGCCGCCGAGGACCGCCCGGGACCCGTAGCGCTTGACGACGTCGACGAGGGCGAGGGCCGGGGCGGCGCGGCCGGTCACGGGTCGACCGCTGGCCCCGAGATCGTGGCGTACTTCCGTTCGAATTCGGCCTCCGTGATCTGCCCGATCTGGAGCTCGCGAATGATGCCGTCGCGGTCGATGAAGAGGGTGAACGGTCGAGCGATCGCGCGATAGGTCGTCTCGATGGTCTCGTCCGGGTCCTCCACCGTCGGCCACGTGGCACCGTAGTCGCGGGCGAAGTCGCGCGCCGGTGCCGGCGGGTCGTCCTTGAGGATCCCGACGATGGCGAGGCCGTCCGCGCCGTGCTCCGCGAGCATCGCGACGAAGAGCGGGAACTCCTCGCGGCAGGGCACGCACGACGGCCCCCAGAAGTTGACGACCACCGGCCGGCCGCGGAGGTCCGCGAGGGCGAGGGTCTCGCCATCGAGGGTGGTCCCCGAGAAGGCCGGCGCCGGCCGGCCCCGCTGGATCGGGTTGTCCGGTCGCGTGAGGGCGGGCCCGATGACGGCGACGGCGACGATCACGACGGTCGCGAGGAGGGCGAGGGCGAGGGCGATGACGATCGGCCGGCGGCGCGATTCGATGTGGATGGCCGTGAGCAGCCCCTTACCGGACGGTGACGGTTCCGGTCATGTTCGGGACGGGATGGATCGAGCAGATGAAGGTGTAGCTCCCGGCCGGGAGCCCGTCGTAGTCGTACGTCACGGATTGTCCACCGTTCACGACCTGCTGGTCCTGGACGACGGTCGTCTTGTCGGACTGCCGAATGTCGACGTCGTGGACCACGCCCGGCGCATCCCGGTTGTCGAAGGTGATCGAGAACGGCGTGTCGGCCGGCACGGCGATCGCCCGGATATCGAAGGCGATGTCCTTGGCGACCATCGTCCAGGACGTGGCCGGCTCGAGGGCCGGCTCGGTCGGCGCGGGCGACCCGCCGGGGCCGCCGCCGGCCGGGCTGACCTGGGGCGGGATGACGCCGGCCTGGACGAGGGCCGCCAGGACGAAGATGACGGCGCCACCCTGGAGCAGGCCCTTGGGCCAGCGGGGCGCCGGGATGGTCTCGAGGTGGCCCGTCCGATCCGCCTCCTCGACCTTGGCGTACTCCGCCCGGGCGTCGACAAGCCAGCCGACGAGGGTCGCGACGAGGATGAGGACGCCGGCGGCGAGGACCCAGCCGCCGAAGACGAGCCCGGCCATGAGGGCCGCGGTGCCGAGGGCGCCGAGGATCGGCCGGAACGACGGGCCCGGCATGTGGACGCCGGGCGGCGGGCCGGCGTGGACGACGGCCGGGAGCGTCCCGGCGCCGGCCGCCCGGTGCGTCGCGTGGTCGTAGTCGCGGATTGCCTCGCGGCCCCAGTACAGGAGCGTGATGGCCAGGATGGTCGCGCCGACGGGGAGCGCCGCGCCGCCGATGACCATGCCGGCGAAGAGGGCGGCGGCCCCGAGCGCGGCGACGATCGGCGCCGCCGAGCCGCCCGGCATGTGCAGCCCCTCGGGGGCCACTGGCGTCACCCGGGCGGGCGTCCGACGGGTTGGCCCGGCCGTGGCGAAGCGACGGATCGTCCAGGCGAACCACAGGGCGGCCAGGCCGGCGAGGCCGAGCGGCAGCAGGCCGATGAGCTGGCCCCAGTCGGGGATGACGACCTGGGAGAGCAGGTCGAGGATCGACTCGTAGAGGGCTTCCACCTAGAGGGCTTCCAACTGGAGGGCTTCCATGCGCGCCCGGTTCGGCCTCAGTCCTTCGACGAGCCGGCGATCAGCACGTAGAACATGATCGCCATCGCGACGCCGAGCGCCGCCAGCATCGTCACGCCGGCCCACTCGATGTGGTAGCCCAGCGGCACCGCCCCGAGGGCGTAGATCGCGGCCACGAGCACGAACGCGCCGCCGATGATGATGGTGTTGCGGGGATGCTGGATCGGATGCATGGCCGGGCTCCCGCTACAGGAAGTAGAGGATCGAGAAGAGCAGGATCCAGACGACGTCGACGAAGTGCCAATACAGCGACGCCGCCTCGACGGCGTCGTGATGGCGCGACGAGAACTGGCCGCTCATGCCCCGGTAGAGGACGACCCCGAGCATGATCACCCCGCCGAAGACGTGGGCGCCGTGGAAGCCGGTGAGGGTGAAGTACGTCGTCCCGAACGGCCCTGACCCGAGGGTCATGCCCTCCTCGAACAGGAGGCTGTAGTCGTAGGCCTGGAGGAGCAGGAACACGACCCCGAGCACGAACGTGATCGCGATGTTCCGCAGGAACCCGGTCCGGTCGCTGCGCCGGATCGCCCAGACCGCGAGCTGGCAGGTGAACGAGCTCGAGATGAGGATGATCGTGGCCACGAGGATGATCGAGAACGGGTTGAGGATGTGGGCGAACTCGTCGGGTGGCCACGGGTGGTTGGAGGCCCGGGTGTTGAAGTAGGCCGCGAAGAGGCCGGCGAAGAACATCACCTCGGAGGTGATGAACAGGAGCATCCCCAGGACGACGTTGCTGATCCCGCCCCGGGTGTCATGCGCGAGACCGGCGAGGGGGGTGTGCTCCCCAGTCGTGGCGAGGGCGTGGCTGTCGGCGGTCACGGTCGGCTCGTCCCCCTCAATGACCGGCGTGCCCGGCGTGCCCGTGGCGCGCGTCGAAGAGCGGCCGCTCGGACCGGATCTCGGGCAGGTGGTCGAAGTTGTAGGGCGGCGGCGGCGAGGTCGTCGCCCACTCGAGGGTGTTGCCCTCCCACGGATCGTCGCCGGCGACCTTGCCGTTTCGGAGCGAGATGAAGACGTTCCAGATGAACGGCAGCATCGAGCTGGCGATGAGGAAGCCACCGATCGTGGCCGCCAGGTTCCAGTCGTTCCAGCCGGCGTCGCTCGCGTAGTCGGCGATCCGCCGGGGCATGCCCTGGATGCCGAGCATGTGCATCGGGAAGAACGTCAGGTTGAAGCCGATGAACATCAGCCAGAACTGGAGATGGCCGAGGCCTTCGTTGAGCATCCGACCGGTCCATTTCGGGAACCAGTAGTAGATGCCGGCGAAGATGCCGAAGACCGAGCCGCCGAACAGCACGTAGTGGAGGTGGGCGACCACCCAGTACGTGTCGTGGAGGGCGAAGTCGACCGGCACCGATGCGCTGAACGCCCCGTTGATCCCGCCGATGAGGAACATCGTCAGGAAGCCGAGGGCGAAGACCAGCGGCGTGGAGAACGTCAGCTGGCCCCGGAAGAGGGTGAACACCCAGTTGAACATCTTCACGCCCGTCGGGACCGCGATGAGGAAGGTCAGGAGGCTGAAGAACGGAAGGAAGACCGCCCCGGTCGTGAACATGTGGTGGGCCCACACGGAGAAGCCGAGGGCCCCGATGCCGGCCGTCGCGAAGATGAAGGCCTTGTAGCCGAAGAGCGGCTTGCGGCTGAAGACGGGCAGGACCTCGCTGACGACGCCCATCGCCGGCAGGACCATGACGTAGACGGCGGGGTGCGAGTAGAACCAGAAGATGTTCTGGTAGAGGACCGCGCTGCCACCCTGGAACGGATCGAAGAAGTGGCCGCCGTAGTTGCGGTCGATGAAGAGCATCACGAGGGCACTCGTGATGACCGGCGTGGCCATGACCACGAGGACACTCGTCACCAGGATCGTCCAGACCATGATCGGCATCCGGAAGAGGGTCATCCCGGGCGCCCGCATCTTGAAGATCGTCACGAGGAAGTTGATGCCGCCCAGGATGGAGCTCGTGCCGATGAGGACGAGGGCCACGATCCAGAGGTCCTGTCCGGCACCCGGTGAGTTCAGCGGGCCCTCCGCCGAGAGGGGCGGGTAGGACGTCCAGCCCGCCGCAGCCGAGCCGCCGGTGAAGAAGCTCGAGATCAGGAGCAGGCCGCCGAGCGGCAGCATCCACAGCGACAGGGCGTTGATCCGGGGGAAGGCCATGTCCGGCGCCCCGATCATGAGCGGCACGGCGTAGTTGCCGAGGCCCGCCAGCATCGGGATGACGAACACGAAGATCATCAGCGTGGCGTGCATCGTGAACATCTCGTTGTACACGTGCTCGTTCGTCAGGTACTGCAGGCCGGGCTGGGCCAGCTCCGTCCTGACGACGAGGGCGAGGACCCCGCCGACGAGGAAGAAGATGAACGAGTTGATGACGTACATGATCCCGATCTTCTTGTGATCGGTGGTCGTCAGCCAGTCGTAGAGGGTGCCTCTCGAGTAGGCCTGGGCGGCGGGGGACAGGGCGTGGGTCGCCATTCCGCGCTCCTTACTTGGCCGTCAGTGTGCCGGTCATGTTGGCGTGGATCGAGCAGAAGAACGTGTACTGCGCGGCTGCGAGGGGCCCGTACGAGTAGTTCGCCGACGTGCCGCCATCGATCGTGTCCTGGTTGGCCACGACCGTGCCGCCGGCGTCGCGGATGTCGACGTCGTGGAGGATGCCCGGCGGATCGTCGTTGCTGAAGGCGATCCCGAACGGTGCGTCGGCAGGCACCTCGACTGCGGTTGTGTCAAAGGCAATGTTCTTGGCGGTCACGTTCAGGACCGGGCCACTCGGCAGCGGCGCGGGGGTCGCGTTGCTCCTCTCGACGAGGGCCGCCAGCCAGGTCTCGTAGTCGGCCGGCGAGAGGGCGATGACGTTGAAGAGCATCTGTCGATGGCCGGTCCCGCACAGCTCGGCGCACTGGCCGCGGAAGACCTGGCCGGCCTCGTCCTCGTCGACGGTGAACTCGAAGCGGTTGGTCTGGCCCGGGACGACGTCGCGCTTGAACAGGAACCTCGGGACGTAGAAGGCGTGGATCACGTCGGGGCTGTCCAGGGTCACCTGGATCGACCGCCCGACGGGCACGGCCATGCCGCCGACGCCGGTCTCCGCGTCGTAGGCGGGCGCGAGCTGCGTGGCGACCTTGTTGCCGCTCTCATCGAGGTACTCGAACTGCCAGGCGAACTGGCCGGCAATGGCGTGGACCCGGACGTCCGGCTCGTTGCTCACCGCGTCGACGTTGTTGAGGGTGTTCCACGAGATGACGAACAGGAACAGGACGATGGCCGTGGGGACCACCGTCCAGATCACCTCGACCAGGTTGTTGCCGTGCGTCTGGACGGGCAGCTCGACGTCGGTCGGTCGGCGGCGGTAGCGCAGGACGCTCCAGACGATGAGCGCCTCGACGACGAGGAAGATCGCAACGGCGAAAGCGAAGACGATGTCGTACAGGCCTCGGATCTCGCGGGCCTCGGACGTGACGGCATCGGGCGGGTAGAGGGTCGATCCGGCGCCGGACAGGAAGACGGCAGCGACGAGCGCGATCAGGATGACGACCACGATGCCGGCCACGAGCGCGTCCGGCGCGGGTCGTTTCCTGGGCGTACTCGACATCGGGTGTCCTCGGGGCGGGTCGACGGGTGACGTGGCCGGCGGAGCGGGGACGGACCCTCCGGCGGGACGCGAACGCGGCCCGTCGCAGGGACAGGCCGTTCGACATGATATACGAGGGCCGTTGGTCACGGTGGGTGTCGCGGCGCGGGCCGAGCGTTGCCCCGGCGAGACCGCCGGTCCGCCGTGGGCCGAGCGTCGCCCCGGCGACGCCGCCGGTCCGCCGTGGGACGATGCGCCCGTGCACTTCGTCGGACCCCGTCGCCGCGGCCTCGCGACCGTCGCGACCGTCGCGACCGTCGGGGCCGCCGCGCTGGCCGGCCTCGCGGCCAGCCCCGTCGCCGCCCACGGCCCCGTCCCGGCCGAGCCGCCAGACCTCGCGAACCTCTTCCTCGGCTGGAGCTTCGAGCCGGTCCTCGTTCTCCCCCTGCTCGCCGCAGCGGTCGCCTGGTGGCGCCTCCTCGCGTCCGCGGATCGGGCCCATCCGGGTCACCCGGTTGCCACGCTCCGGCGCTGGTCATTCCTGGCCGGGCTTGTCGCGATCGCGGTCGCGCTCCAGTCGGGGATCGAGCGCTACGACACGACCCTCTTCTCGGTCCACATGGTCCAGCACCTCCTCCTGACGCTCGTGGCGCCCCCGCTCCTGGCCCTCGGGGCCCCCATCACGCAGCTCCTTCGGGCGGCATCGCCGGCGACGCGGGCGCGCTGGATCCTGCCGATCCTCCGGTCGCGGCCGGTGGCCGTGCTGTCCCATCCGGTCGTCGCCTGGCTCGTCTTCGTCTCGGTCATGTGGGCGTCCCACTTCTCGCCGTTGTTCGACTGGTCGCTCGAGGACCCGCTCGCGCACGACCTCGAGCATCTCCTGTTCCTGGGCTCGGCCGTCCTCTTCTGGTGGCCGGCCGTGGCCCTCGACCCGGCGCCGCGACGGATGGGCCACCCCGGGCGGATGCTCTATCTCTTCCTGCAGATGCCCCAGAACTCATTCCTGGCGATGGCCATCCTGTTCGCCGGCGGGCCGCTCTACCCGCACTATGCGTCGCTCGGGTCGGCCTACGGGATCGACGCCCTGGCCGACCAGCGGTTGGCCGCGGGGCTGATGTGGTTCGTGGGCGACGCGATCTTCCTCGCCGCGCTCCTCGCCGTGCTCGCCGGCTGGATGCGTTCCGAGGACCGGGGCGCGGTTGCCGCGGAGCGCCGGGCCGATGTCGAGCGCGGCCGGATCCGCGAGCGCGAGGCGCTCCTCCGGCGGCGACGCGCCGGCATGGGTGGTCCCGATCCGGACCCGTTCGATCAGACGGGGACGGGCGAGGCCAGCAGCTCCCGGTAGCGCGCCGGGTCCACGTTTCCACCGCTGACGACGGCGACGACCGTGCCGGCGAGGCCGGCCAGCCCGAGCTCGCCGCCATGGAACCTGGCGGCCGCGATCGTCAGGGCGCCCGACGGCTCCGCCACGAGCCGGCTCTCCTCCGCGGCGAGGCGAACGCCGGCCGCGATCTCAGCCTCGCTGACGGTGACGATCCCGTCGAGGAGGTGGGAGAGATGGGCGAACGGGCGCCGGCCGATCGCCTGGCTCCGGGTCCCGTCGGCGATGGTCCGCGCGGTCAGTGCGCCGTCCCAGCGGACGATCCGGCCGGCCCGGAGCGATTCCGCCGCGTCGGCGGCCAGCTCGGGCTCTACGCCCACGACCCGCGCTCGCGGGTGGAGCGCCTTCACCGCGACCGCGACGCCGCTGGCGAGCCCGCCGCCGCCGACCGGGACGAGGACCAGGGCGAGGTCGGCGACGTCCTCGGCGATCTCGAGCCCGACCGTCCCCTGGCCGGCGATGATCCGGTCGTCGTCGTAGGGCGGGACGAGGACGAGGCCGCGCTCCGCGATCAGCCGGTCGGCCATCGCCTCGCGGGCGCCGCTTTCCACGGCGACGGTCACGATCTCGGCCCCATCGGCCTCGACTCTGGCCCGCTTCACGGCGGGCGCGTCGGCGGGCATGACCACGACGGCGCGAATCCCGGCCAGCCTGGCCGCCCTCGCGACCCCCTGGGCATGATTGCCCGACGAGTGGGTCACGACGCCCCGCCGGCGCTCGGCCTCGGTCAGCTGCGCGATCGCGTTCCAGGCGCCACGGATCTTGAAGGCGCCGATCGGCTGAAGCGATTCGGCCTTCAGGAGGACGGGTGGCGGTCCGGCCGTGAACGGGACGAGCGGGGTACGGAGCGCGACCCCTCGGATGCGCTCGGCCGCCGCCCGGATGTCTTCCAGCCCGACGAGGGCGTCGCTCACCGCGCCGCCCGGGCGCAGTCGATGCAGAGGGCCGCCCAGGGGATGGCCTCGAGGCGCTCGGCCCCGATCGGCCGGCCACAGCTCCGGCACGCCCCGAAGGTGCCGGCATCCAGCCGCTCGAGCGCGTCCTCGACCTGGCGCAGCTGGGCTCGCTCGCGATCGCGGAGGGCGAGGTCGCGCTGCTGCTCGAAGACATGCGTCGCAGCGGCGGCCTGCGAGCCGTAGGTCATCTGGCCCGGCCCCTCGATCGGCTCGCCGAGCTCGGCACGCAGCCGCATCGCCTCGGCCTGGAGGGCGGCGCGAACGGCGGACGGATCGCGGGGGTCGGTCATGACGGGATGCTAACGCGCGCGCGGGGGCCGCGCCCCTGCCGGACGGCCCGACCGGAGCGGGCCGGGTGCCGGGCCATCGGTCAGCCCTCGACCCGCCGGTCAGGACCTCGACCCGCCGGTCAGCCCCTCGACCCGCCGGTCAGCCCCTCGCCCCGGTCACCCCGCCGGCGCCCGACGTGAGCCGCGAAGCGATGAGGACCGGGACGACCGATAGCAGGATCGCGACCATCCCGGCCACGTTCACGAGCGACACCTGGCGGGCGAGGCGGAAGCTCTCGAAGATCCAGATCGGCAGGGTCTTGAGCCCGCCCGCGGTGAAGAGCGTGACGATGACCTCGTCGAACGACAGCGCGAACGCCAGCAGGAAGCCGGCGATGAGGGCCGTCCGGATCGTCGGGAAGGTGACGTGGCGGAAGGTCTGCCAGGTGTCGGCGCCGAGGTCGGCCGAGGCCTCCTCGAGCGATCGAGCCGTCCGCCGAAGCCGGGCGATCACGTTGTTGTAGACGAGGACGATGCAGAACGTGGCATGGCCGACGACGATCGCGAACAACCCGAGCGGCAGGCCTGTCGTCGCAAAGGTCGTGCTCAGGGCCATGCCCGTGACGATGCCCGGAAGGGCGATCGGGAAGATGACCACGAACGAGATCGTCTCGCGCCCGAAGAAGTGGTGCCTGGCCACGGCAAACGCGGCGAGCGTTCCGAGGACGAGGGCGATGGAGCTCGCCCCAAGGGCGGCCGCGATCGATGTCAGGAAGGCCTGCCGCAGGCCGGTGTTGACGAGGGCATCCTCGACCCACTGGGTCGTGAACCCGGCCGGGGGCCAGGCCGACGTGCCGCTCGAGTTGAAGGCGTAGAGGATGACGAGGCCGAGCGGCACGTAGATGAAGAGCAGGACCAAGGCCGTGGTGAGCCGCAGCAGGATCCGGGCGGTCCGGTCCATCACAGGGCCTCGAACGCACCCAGCCGGCGGGCGACCAGGAGGTAGAGCACGACGATGACGAGCGGCACGATCGCGAGGGCCGCCGCGAACGGCAGGTCGGGGACGCCGAAGTTCGAGTAGATGAGGTTGCCGATGAACTGCGTCGTGGTGATCAGGCTCGGGGCGATGTAGTCCCCCAGGGTCAGCGAGAAGGTGAAGATCGAGCCGGCCACGAGGGCCGGCACGACGAGCGGGAGGATGACCCGGCGAAACGTGGTCCAGCCCTTGCCGCCGAGGTCGGACGATGCCTCGAGGAGGGACGTCGGGATCCGCTCGAGGCCGGCGTAGAGCGGCAGGATCATGTACGGCAGCCAGAGGTAGGTGAAGACGAGCCAGAGCCCCACCACGCTCTCACCGAGGCCCGGTCCGCGGAGCCCGAGGGGGGCCAGGAGCCAGTTCAGGACGCCGTCGTTGGAGAGGATCAGGCGCCAGGTGTAGGCCTTCACGAGATAGCTGGCCCAGAGCGGCATGAGGATCGCAACGGTCAGCAGGCCGCGGACCCGCGGCGAGGCAGTCCTCGCCATGTAGTAGGCGATCGGGAAGGCGATCACGGCACAGGTGAGCGTCACCACAACCGCCATGCCCACGGTCCGCAGGGTCACATTCCGGTAGAGCGGGTTTGTGACCATGTCCAGGAAGTTGTCCGGGGTCAGCTCGCGGATCACGAGGCCGGTGAACGCGTCGCGCGTCCAGAGGCTGTTCACGAAGAGGACCGCGAGCGACCCGAGGTAGGCGACGACGAGCCAGCCGACCGGCCCGGCCAGGAGGAACCCGAGCCGGACCCGGGCATGACGATCGAGCCACGCCGCGATGCGGCGGGCGAACCCTACGGCGGGGCGCTGGGCCCTGATCGTCATCCTGCTCCGGGAATGATCACCCCCCGGCGGGGTCCGCCGGGGGGTGTCCGTGCATCGACCGCGGATGTCAGCCCTTGATCTCGGTCCAGGCCTTGACCCAATCGTCGAAGGTCTTGCAGGTCTTGTCGGTCCGACCGTCGACGCACTTGGCCTCGGGCGTCTGCCAATACCAGACGTCCTGCCAGAAGGCGTCGTCGGCGGCGTGGAAGAAGTCGCAGTTCGCCTGGTCCGCCTCGGTCAGGGCGCAGGCCTTGCTATTGCCAGGTGCCTCGCCGAACCACGCCGCAATCTGGGCGTTCACCTCGGGCGAGACGATGTGGTCGAGCCACTTGTAGGCGCAGTTCGGATGGGTCGTCTTCGAGTTGACCATCCAGGTGTCTGACCAGCCGGTGGCACCCTCTTCAGGCTTGATGACATCCACCTCAACCGGAGGGTCCTCGGCCTGGAGGAGGTAGGTGATGACCTGCCACGTCGTGCCGATGACGGCGTCACCGGCGCGGAAGGCATCCATCTGCTTGGTGTAGTCGACCCAGTATTGGCCGATGGCCGGCTTCTGCGCCTTGAGCAGGTCGACTGCGGCCTGGAACTGCGTCTCATCGAGGGCATACGGGTTCTTGATCCCGAGTTCCGGGTTCGTGTCCATGAGGACGACGGCCGCGTCGGCGATGTAGATCGGGGCGTCGTAGACGGAGACCTTGCCCGCGTAGGGCGAGTCGGGGTCGAACATCTCGGTCCATGACGTCGGCGCCGGCGAGACCTCGTCCGTCCGCCACATCAGGAGGTTCGAGCCGCGGCCGTGCGGGATCCCGTAGTGGACGCCGTCGACGGTGTTGTACGGCTTGTCCTTGAGGGCCGGGAAGATGTCCGCGTAGCTCGGCACGAGATCGACGTTGACCGGCTGGACGTAGCCCGCCCGAACCAGCCGCAGGCTGGCGTCGCCGGAGGCGGACACGATGTCGTACTTGGTCGGGTTCGTCGAGAAGAGGCTGAAGGCCTCGTCCGACGTCCCGAAGACCTGGACGGTGACCTTGCAGCCGGAGGCATCCTCGAACGGCGTGACCCAGTCGACCGTCTCGTCCGTCGAGCCGTTCTCGGCATAGCCCGGCCAGGCCAGGACCGTCAGCTCGCCCTCGCCCTCGCCGACCGCCGTCGGGAGGTTGAAGGTCGGCGACGGGGTGGCACCCGTCCCACAGGCGGCCGCCACCAAGGCGGCACCGACGAGCAGGCCCAGGAATCTGCGCTGCTTCATGCTCCTCCTCCGATCGATCCCCAGGGTCGATCCACGACTCCGCCCGCCGGTCCGTCCGGCCGGGCCATCTACGGCTACCCGTCCCCGACGGGAAGGTTGTGCTGGCGCTTCCAGGTGAGGCGGACAGCCCGCCCCTTGGCCTCGAGCGCCTCCATCGATGAGGTCGCCAGGTTCTGCTGGGTGACGACGAGCTCCCCCCCGGCGTCGAGCGCCACGATATAGCGCGTGTCGGGCCCGAGATAGACGACCTCGCGGATCGTCCCGGTGGCCGAGGCCTCGTCCGGCCCCGGCGTCGCGGCGGGATCGGCGAAGTGGATCTTCTCGGGCCGGACGGTGAACGTGCCGGCCGTCCCGACGATGGCCCGTGCGGATTCACCGGTCAACAGGTTGGACGTCCCCACGAAGCCGGCCACGAAGCGGGTCGCCGGCCGTTCGTAGACGTCGGCCGGGGTCCCGAGCTGCTCGATCCGGCCCCGGTTGAACACGGCCAGCCGGTCGCTCATCGTGAGCGCCTCCTCCTGGTCGTGGGTCACGTAGACGAAGGTGATCCCGACGGCCTGCTGGATCGCCTTCAGCTCTATCTGCATCTCCTCGCGGAGCTTGAGATCGAGAGCCCCGAGCGGCTCGTCGAGGAGGAGCACCCGGGGCCGGTTGACGAGTGCCCGGGCGAGCGCGACCCGCTGCCGCTGGCCGCCGGACAGCTGACCCGGGCGCCGCCGCTCGTAGCCGTCGAGGCGGACCATCCGTAGCGCATCGGCCACGCGCGCCTCGCGTTCGGGCCGAGGCACCTTCCGGACCATGAGGCCGTAGGCGACGTTCTCGCCGACGCTCATATGGGGGAACAGTGCGTAGTCCTGGAAGACCGTGTTGACGTCGCGCTCGAAGGGCGGCAGGTCCGTCACGTCGCGGCCGTGGAGGAGGATCCGACCGGCCGTCGGGCGCTCGAAGCCGGCGATCATCCGGAGTGTCGTCGTCTTGCCCGAGCCGGACGGCCCGAGCATCGAGAAGAACTCGCCGTCACGGATCTCGAGGTCAATCCCGGCGACCGCGACGATGGCCTCGCTCTGGCCCGCGGCGCCCATCCTCGCCGCCGCGCCCCGGCGGCCGGCGTCCACGCCGAAATGCTTGGCGAGCCCCTCGAGCCGGACCGCGGGCACGGCACGCTCCGGATCCGCCGGACGGGCGGCGGATGCGGGATCGACGGACGCGGTGACGGCCAAGCGGCTCCTCGTGCGGGTCACGTCAGGGTGCGGCCTGATCTTGACGCGATTCGTGGGTCCGAGAGGCCGGGCCCGCGCGCATCGCACCCGGAGGTCTCTTCTTCGGCCCGCCTGCGGCTGGCGCGCACTATCCGGTGGTCGGGGGTCGGTGTCAAGCACGAGCCGACCAGCACGATCCGCCCCTAGACTGGCGCCTCGATGCCACCGTGGATGCGCCCCGTTCGCCGGACCACCGGCCTCGGATTCGCGGCCCTTGTCGCCGTCTCGGCGCTGGCCTGCAGCGGTGATCCCGACGCGACGCCCAGGATCACGCCGGGGACCTCGGAGCACCCCCGGGCGGTGGTCATCGTGGCGGCAGACTTCGAATTCGTCCCGCCGGTCGTCGATCTCGTTCCCGGCGAGACTGTCGTCGTCCAGGTGATCAACGGCGGGCTCGCCGTCCACC
>Ga0209342_10000310_pt1 | contig 54567 bp, 67 predicted proteins | sample RifCSP16_2_FD_184023 | JGI IMG/M metagenome (GOLD analysis project Ga0209342, IMG submission 184023) | Soil microbial communities from Rifle, Colorado - Rifle CSP2_sed 16_2 (SPAdes) (version 2) | ecosystem: Environmental > Terrestrial > Deep subsurface > Rock core/Sediment | place: Rifle... | reverse complement strand
GCAGCGCCGACACGCCCGAGTCCATCGAGGGCGCCCACGTGCATTGGGCCGTCTTGGACGAGGCGGGCCAGCGCCAGTTCCCGCAAGAGAGCTTCAGAGCCGCCGAGCGCCGCGTGCGGTTTTACTCGGGCAGAATCCTGATTACGACAACGCCCTACGTCTTGGGCTGGCTTAAGGCGCTCTCGGACGCCACGCGCTTGCCTCCGACGAGTAAAGACTCGCATGGGCGCGAGCGCGTGAATCCCGCACGTCGCGCCGACGTGGATATCATTACATTCCCCAGTATTGAGAACCCGAAGTTCCCGAAAGAAGAGTTTGAGCGTGCTCGTGCAACGCTGCCACCTTGGATGTTCAGGATGTTCTATCTCGGCGAGTGGGACAGACCTGCCGGCCTCGTGTATTCCATGATCACGGATGATCACTGGATCAACACAAGCCAGATGCCGAAGGGTTGGCAAGCGTGGCCCGGCTACGCGGGCGCCGACTTTGGTTATAATGCCCCACACGCCCAGGTTTACGGAGCGCACGATGCGGTCAGTGACATCCTCTACATCTTCGACGAGTATTATGCGACAGAACGAACAAACGCGCAGAATGCGAGAGAGGCGCCTCATCGAGAGCAGGTCACGATGGCGTGGGGCGACCCGGCTGCGCCCGAAGCCATCGCCGAGTTCGTGCATCAGCGATGGCGCATGACGGCGTGCCCGCGCCATGAGGTGGTAGAGGGACTCAAGGAAGTCTTCGAGCGGCTGGCGACCGGGCGCCTCTTCTTCGTCCGTGGCAGACTAACCGAGCTTTCTAAAGAACAGGACTCCTACGTCTGGGACGCAGAGCACCCCGATAAGGTCATCAAGATGAACGACCACGGCTCCGACGCCTTGCAGTATCTCTGTTGGGGGCTGAAAAGCTCTGGACGCTCGCTGCCCGATCAAGCGTTCTCTCCCGGGCGCATGGGCGGCTGGAAGCTCGAGGACCCCGGCATCCCGGAGAGCGCAGTGTCCGGTGGCTCGACCGCACGCATGTATCTCGGAACGAGGCAGGGGCTTCGGTCACGGTTGGCAGGGCTCCCCCGCCGGTTCACCGGCAGCCGCTAGTTGACGCGCCTTGACATGCCGTGCTATACTCTCATGTGGGAGAGGAGCACCGCTTCTCATGAGCTACCACTGCCAGCATTGCGGCCAGCGGTATGTCGGCTCGTACCGGGCTTCACACCTCAGCGTCTTCTGTGTCACCTGCTCAAAGTCTCTCCTGCACCAGTGGGTCTCGGGTACACTCGATGCGTTCTGTTGTATGATCGCGCAATGTAGCGCATCGCTGCCGGTCCTCAAGCTCTCTCGTTGGTACAGATTGATGAACAAAGTCTTCAAAGGCGAGGCGGTCATAAGGTGATGAAGGGACTGTACTCTCGCGCCACAGCCCGCCCGGCTGTTCCCTCCAGGTGGCAGAGGATGCGGCAACGCCGCCTGAACGAGCGTGGCCGTCTCACGCGCATAGACACGCTGCCGGAACATCATACATTCATCGATATGGGGTGTAGTCTCCACCCCACATGCTTGTCGTGTCCGCTCCCCGCTTGCCGCTATGATGTGCATGGCGGGGCGAAGGCAATACGCGCTCGATCCAGAGAGAAAGAGACTCGCGTCCTGCGAGATACGGGCATGACCGCAGAAAGCATCGCTGGCGTCCTAGGTGTCTCTCGACGCACGGTGTACCGGCTTCTATCTAAGGAGGCTATAGATGCCTGAAGACATCCCGACGCAACAGCAGTTAGGCGTCTCTGCGAACGGCGACAGACCAGGTTCGCCCTTCGCGGAGGTTGGCACGACCGGGCTGAAGCGGTTTGGCGGCGAGGTCCAAGAAGAGTTCGACCCGAATCTTAGGGGCGTCAGAGGCGTCCGCGTCTATGACGAGATGCGCCGCAATGACCCCGACATCGGCGCGATACTCTACGCGATCTTGCATGTCGCGCTGGGCTCCACATGGGCGGTTGAGGCGGCAAGCCCACAGCAGCCCGACATCGACGCTGCTGACTTCTTGCGCGAGTCCTTGTTTGAGGACATGTCGCACTCATGGCGTGACTTCGTGATCAACGCAATGACCTCGAATGCGTTTGGCTGGGCTCTCTTCGAGATCGTCTTCAAACAAAGGCTCGGCGCGGCCGAGACTCCGCCTTCGAGATACAGCGATGGACGCATAGGGATCAGAAAGCTGGGCTTCCGTGGACAGGAGACGCTGCTTAGATGGGAGTTCGACGACCACGGCGGCGTGCAGGGCATGATCCAGCAAGCGCCACCCGGCTTTAAGCTCGTCGAGATTCCTATTGCGAAGTCGCTCCTGGTGCGCGTATCGTCGGAGAAGAACAACCCGGAGGGCATCTCACTCCTCAGAAACGCCTACCGTCCCTACTACATCAAGACGAACATCGAAGAGATCGAGGTCATAGGCGCCGAGCGCGACATGACAGGTGTGCTGAAGATCATGCTCCCAGCGAACGCCTCGGAGCCGGACTTCAACAAAGCCCGCGAAATGGGCGAGCGATATCGAGCCGACGACCAGACCTATTTCCTGCTCCAACGCTTCGGGCCTCAACCACACGAGGGTTGGGATGTCGATGTGATCAAAACGCCAGGCCAGAAAGTCGTCGATACGGATAAGACGATCACGCGCTGTAGCACCCTTATCACGCGCTCTGTGCTGGCGCAATTCCTGACGCTCGGCCAGGGACGCACAGGCTCGTGGGCGCTCTCGACATCGCAGAAAGATTTGTGGCATCTGGCTGTTAAGGGGAGGCTCGATACGCTCCAGGATGAGATTAATCTCCATCTTGTTCCTAAACTCTTTGCGCTGAACGAGTTTCCCGATATTTCTGGATTGCCCAAGATCAGCCATACTGATCTCGGTGAGATTGACATGGAGAAGCTGACGCCATTCCTGAGAGTCTTGGGCGAGCTTGGCTTAATCAGCTCGACGCAAGAAGTCATCGAGCACCTGCACGACCGCGCTGGCTTGCCACCGCCCGACCCGGATGCTGCGAAGCAGCTTGAAGAGGAGCCTCCGCCTGAGACGACGAATAAGCCTAAAGACGAAGCGCAGCCTGGAGAGCCTCGGAATCTGCCGAAGAACACAGACCGGCAGCACCAGACGCCAACGACGCTGGGGAGGCCGAACAAGTAATGGGAAGATATCCTGGCGCTGTGTGGGCTAACGCCTACCGGATAGATCCCGGCTACCCCTATATGGACTTGTACGAGTTATCGAAGTTGGAGGAGCACATTGCTCTGCACGGCTCACTCCCAAACTGGAAGGTGTTAGAGTTGATCGGGTGCTATCAGGCAACTGGCATACCACAACGGCTAGGTGAGATCCCTCCGATATGGCCTGCATCTGTGTCTTTGGGGGACGACGGAACATGAAATATTACGCCGCTCACGAGGGCTCCTAATCATTCGCATTGAGCTACTAGCAGACCATGACTGAAGTAAGCCTAACACTCAAGCAGCATGGCTACCAGCGAGCGCTCGATCTGCTCAGCCCTGGTCGTATGCGCCGGACGCTCGACGGAGCTTTGGGCTTGGCGGCGCGGCACATGCTCAAAGTGATCCGGGCGGACTCGCGCGTCGATACAGGCTACTACAAGGGCCGCTGGTGGCAGGATAGAGTCGCTTACGATGAGAGGCGTATCTCGAACGATGCCCCGTATGCCGAGTACGTGACGGGCGCCTCGATGAGCACAACGCTCCCAGGCGGTAGAAGGCGTGGCGCTGGCGATGCGTTCATGAGGAAGATCAAGCGCCAGCAGGCTTCTGCGATCAAGGCCATTATCGAAGAGCGCGTCTTTCGGGAGTTCAGATGATGGCTCATGTCCATCATTGGAAGCTCGGTACGCCCGCTCCCGAGACGACGATTACTCTCGGAGATTGTTCATGTGGTGCGGTGCGAGAGTTCGACTCCACGAAGCTGATGAGGACGGGCGTGGGCGTCTTGCATCTGCATAGCAACAGGAGATGTCCGCTCTGCGGGCGCGCTCTGAACAGCAACATTCATAAGATGCTGTGCGCGGGAAGCAAGGCTATCAGAAATGCCTAAGGTGCTGCACCAACACATGCACCTCTTTATCTGCGACCGCAATGAGTTGCATGTTTTGAGGCTGGTCTGCCATGAGCGGTTGGCGATCTGCCCTGAATGTGGAGCGGCTGGCAGGATGATCGTCGTAGAGGCACAGAATGAGGAGACATCATGAGCGAGCAAGACAATGCAGCCCCTTGTGTCTCTGGTGAGCACCGCTGGTCGCCCACTGGTGTCTGGGACGATGGCAGACTTTACGCTCCCTGTCTACGAAATGCTTGCTGTGCCGAGCTTGAACTTGTGCAGCACACCCGCATCGTCGAGGGCCGTGGCTTGTGGCTGGATGGAAAGCTCCTCGATATCGACGATGATGAATCGGGTGGCGTAGCTAAAATCGTGCTCAGAGAAGCCTATTCGCGCTTTGATGATGGCTGGCTTCCCGAGTTCTCCGCTGAGGAAGACACTATCATTGACGTAGGGGCGCACGTCGGCGTCGTCAGTATTTTTCTTGCGAAGAAGTACTCGGCGTCTCGCATCATCGCGTTTGAGCCCGAACCGATGAACTTCAAGAGGCTGGTTAGGAACCTTAAAGCAAACGGCTGTGACGGCAGGGTAGTGGCGAAGCCGTATGCTATCAGCGCTGCTGGAGGTACCCTGTTGCTGTCAGGCTCTCATGCAACGAATAGTGGGGGCTTCTCGGCATTCACTCGTGGACAGGGCGTGCGTGCGCCAGTCTCATCTCGGACGCTTCGCTCCGTGCTTGATGAATATGCTCGGAGCGGTTGTACCTTACTCAAGATGGACTGTGAGGGTGCGGAGCACAGTATCTTGCACACCGATCCGTCCGTGCTCTCCAAAGTCAGGTTCCTCTCAGGCGAGTTTCATATCAATACGACGCTTGAGGAGCAGGGTTACAGTATCGAGAGGCTGCTCGAACTTGTCTATTCTTATATCCCTAGAGCCCACGTGCGGGTGAATGCTTGTAGGATCTCCGACTAGTGTATGTCCTCCGGCGCACCGTAGGAACCTCCGTTACGATCTTGGCGTCTGATACCCCGATTAGAGTCAGGCTTGCTGGCATCGACTGGTTGGGCGCGTGTGCGCTGCTCCAGGTGTTCAGGGGGCTGGATGGCGAGCCTGAGTTGTTAGAGCTTGGCCCCGGCGAGCGTCATGAGTTGCACCCCGATGTCCAGATGCAGTTGCTCCGGCTCGCGTATGCGACGAACAGCGGGACGCCTGCTCGCGTAGCTGAGTTCGGCTTCGATGCACCTAGATCGATACTGATCCAGCGGACGGAGACAATGGGGTAGGTCTGACACAGGGCTACACAGCGCCCGATCATGGTTCTTGACAGCGAGAGGGTATATGTGCTAGTACGTACATGATGAGGAGCAGTCGCGCAAGACGTGGCTAAACTCCGAGCAAACGCCATAGATGGATGATCCAGATTGCCGTCTGTGGCGTTTCTTTATGTAGGAGGCAGCGGTGCCATACTCAGGGCCCGACGACAAATCGCTCCCGAGCAACGTCAAGAAGCTAAGCTCAAAGCAGAGGCGGCAATGGGTGCATGTCTTCAACTCGGCCCATAAGAGTTGCCTGGCGAAGGGAGGCAAGAACTGTGAGGCGTTCGCGTTCAAGAACGCTAACGGTGTGATGATGAAGGGCTCCACGTATGCGGCGATGCTCGGGGGTGAGGACGCGCTCGGGCGAGCGTTCATCGAGCTGGAGGGCGCTGAGCCTCCTGAGACGATTAATGTCTTCCCCGCACCTGGCGTCTATAAGCACCCGCTGTGGGGCGACGTTGAGGTCACGGAGGAGGGCAACGAGAAGTTCGTCGAGCACTTCAACGATCAGATTTACCAAGAACACGTCCCCATCGACGCTGAGCATGAGACGAAGCTGTCGGGCGCTGTGGGCTACATCAAGAAGCTCACGACGAACGCTGACGGCAGCATCGAGGCTGAGGTTGAGTGGACGGAGCGTGGGCGAAAGCTCATCGAGGACGACTCGTTCAAGTACGTCAGCCCCGAATGGTACGAGACCTGGAAAGACCCCGCGACCGGAGACGAATACGAGAACGTCTTGATTGGAGCAGCGCTGACGACCAGGCCATTCTTTAAAGGACTGCGCTCGCTCGTGGCAAGCGAGGGGCGCTGGTACGACGTTGACTCGGACGAGCGGACGCCCCTCATCAAGAGCACCGTCGAAGGTATCTCATACAACGATGTGCAGTCGATGGTGATGAGCGCGGCTAGGCACAAGTTCCCTGGCATCTTCGGTTCTCAAGCTGGTGGCGGCTGGCTTGTCGATCTGTGGGACGATTACGCAGTCATCAGCAGTGGCGACTGCTACTACCGCGTGGACTTTTCGTTTGAGGGCGAAGAGGTCACATTTTCCGGTCAGCCGAGGGAGGTGCAACGCCGGACAGTTTGGGAAGACTCGCCGCATCAGGGGCGTGACTTCTCGCCGGAGAAGCGGGAGGAGCTTGCGTCAAAGGGGTATGCCATGCCAGATGGCTCGTACCCCATCGTGACTGTCGGCGATCTGAAGAACGCCATCAAGGCGGTTGGACGATCCAAGGCCAAGGAGGTTGTAAAGAGACATATCACGAAGAGAGCGCGAGCACTGGGCAGAACAGACTTGCTGCCGGAAGATTGGAAGGGCAGCACGAAGGACAAAGCAGCGAAGGAGGATCAAATGACGGTAAACGTCGATGAGCTTGAGATCGACAAGCTCCCAAAGAAGGATCAGACAACGCTCTTCCAGCGCCTCGCATCGTCGCTTAAGGCGACCGTGAAGTTCGGCCATGATCCAGAGCCGGGCAAAAACGGAGACGGTGACGAGGACGACACGGAGGAGCCAAAGCCGGAGCCGAAGCCGGAAGGCGAAGAGCCTAAGCCAGCCGAGGGCGCTGCGATGACCGCAGCGGAGGGAGTGGCGTTGAGGACTGCGCTTGCCAGCGAGAAGAAGGCGCGGGAGGCTGCCGAGAAGCGCCTGACCGGCCTTGAGCAAGAGCGCCAGACGCAGCGATTCCGCGATGTCATTCTTGGGCGCGACGAAGACTCGGTAAGGCAAGCGCAGGAGTCCAGCGTGGCGCTGCATCCGATGGTCGGCGATCATGCGGCGAAGCTCCAAATCATGCGAGCGCTCGCCGAGACGAAGGGCGAGGACTCGGCTGAGTTCAAGGCGTACATCGCAAGCGAGCGAGAGCATGCCAGCCAGATTCACCAGTCGGGGCTCTTTGGCGAACGGGGCGTCGATTCAACGGGAGAACCTGCTGGTGGCAGCGTAGTCAAGGAGATGAAGTCGCGCATCGAAGCGCTCCTTGCTACCGGCATGAAGGAAGATGAGGCTATCGCAAAGATCGCCACTGAGGACAAGAGCCTGTACGACCGCTACGACAAGGAGATCTCGGGCCGTCGCGGCGGGTACGTTGGCACGGGCTCATAGAGATCAAGAAGGGAGGAACGCATAGATGGCGCTGAACAGGCTGATCAAGTCAGTCACACTGCCCGCGAGCGGAGACCTGTCAAGCAACCAGCATCGCATCATGATCGAGAATGACGACGGAAGGCTGGTCGCAGGCGTGAACGCCGCTACACCGTTCGTAGGTGTCCTGCTCAACAAGCCCGCAGCGGTTGACCGAGAGGGAGAACTCGCCATCTCGGGGAGCATCGTCAAGCTCGAAGCGGGCGCTGCGGTCGCCGAGCGTGATGCGATCACGGCGGTCGCTGGAGGTCGGGGCTCTCCGACGACCACGGCAGGCGACTACGTTGTAGGGCGTGCTCTAACACCAGCGGCGGCCTCCGGTGTGCTCTTCGAGGTGATGGTCAACCCTGACCGCTTCTCGGGCACATCGGTGTAACGTAGAGAAGAAGGGAGGTAACGAAATATGCCACAGCCAGATGTGGGCGATGTGCATGTTAATGCGCTGCTGACGAATGTTAGCATCGCGCACCTGAACAAAGAGGAGTTCTTCATTGCGGACAAGTGCTTTCCGCTTGTAGGAGTGGATAAGCAGTCGGATGTGTACGCGGTGTACACGAGAGGCGACTTCTTCCAGGGCGCTGAAGACGCGCAGGCGATGCGCCATTTGCTCCGTGCTCCGGGTACGCGAGCGGCGGTCGCTGGGTATCGCATCGACAACAGCAACTCGTATCGATGTGACAACTTCGCCATCGGCGTCGAGGTCCCGGATGAGCTTCGCGGCAACGCGGACGCTCCGTTCAACCTCGACCGCGAAGCGACGATCCTGGCGACGCAGATTCAGCTCATCCGCCGTGAGCGAGCATTCGCTGCGGACTTCATGGCGGGGAGCGTGTGGGGGACGACCAAGACGGGGACGACAGACTTTGTGAAGTGGTCGGACTACGGTGGCTCAGACCCGTTTACTGATCTGGAAGATGGGCTGGACGCTGTGGAAGCCGCGACAGGCCAGCGTCCGAACAAGCTCATCATGGGCGCTCTTCCGTGGAGGCGCTTCAAGCATCACCCAGACCTCGTTGACAGGATCAAGGGCGGCGCAACGACCGGCCAGCCCGCTCTTGTGCAGCGCCAGCTTCTCGCCTCGATCCTTGAGATCGAAGAGGTGTTGGTCGGCAGAGCGATCTACAGGTCGAGCGCGGAAGGTGCGTCTTTGACATTGGCGCGAGTCATCGACGACGATGCATTGCTGCTCTTCGCCACTCCCACGCCTGGTCTGATGACGCCGACGGCGGGCATCTCGTTCTACTGGAGGCCGCTTACAGGCGGAGGCGTCCAGTTCATGAGGAAGTATCGCATGGAGCCTGAGAAGAAGGACGTGATCGAGGCGTTCAGCTACATTGACCAGAAGGCCACAGAGACAGAAAGCGGATACTTTTTCGCTGATTGTGTGGACTAGCTAGAGTAAACAGAAAGGAGGACGATCCAATGACAGAAGATCGCAAGAGACGCAAGCGCCGCGAGGCATCTTCTATTGACGAGCCATCGCCAGCTCCAGGTGCGCCGCCTAAGAGCCGTGTCGAAAGTCGTGTAGGGCTGTGGGTTGTCAACTCAGGCCGGATGAAGCAGTATGGAGACTACGTAATCGAACGTGTTGGGCAAGTCGTCCGGAGGCAATATCTCAGGAACGACGAGTTGCTCCTCAAGCACGGCTATGTGGTTCCGTTACAGGAGCACATGGAAGCTCGCCGGTGTGAATCATGTGGGCTGACGTTCACTGGGAGCGTCATGTCGGGGCCGTACAAGGCGCATCTGGAATACGCGAGGCACGACATGGCGAAGGTCGATCTCGACACAGGACTCCAAGCGCCAGACGGGCGCAAGCCTCGTGTTGGCGACCCCGGTGCCGATCCAGATGTCGAAGACCGAAGTGACTGGGATCTCGAACCGGAAGGCGCTCCCGCTGAACGTAAGCTCGAAGAAGAATCGCCTCGCGGTGTGCGTCTCTCTCTCGGAAACCGCTAGGAGGTAACGTATGGGCATCGAGAAGATCAGACGCAGACTACATATCGGAGGCAGCGTGACCATTGGCGCGAACGCCGACAGTGGGCTGAGGCGCCTTGCTGCCGGAGTCATCGGGCCACTGTCGGGGGATACGCTCGCTGTAGATAGTAGCACGGCAGTCATCGGCACTGCGGCTCTGTTCGGCGTCGCAGGCGCTATTGTTCTGAGGCAGCGCGGCGCGGGGACTCCGTGCGTCGCTTTTCGGCATAGCGATGGCACCGTCTATCAGCTCTACTTCGCCGCCGCGGGAGGCGCGGTTACGGGAACACCCGTTACGTAGCAGGGAGGATTCGTATGGCAGGGCCACGACTTCAAGAGTTCAGAATCAGTCTCGATGATGCCGATCTTCGCCGATGCGAAGAGGCGGGCATCGCTCCAGGCGAGCTTGTCACATCCACCGTGCGAGCGGCGATTGCGGCGCTTGCGCCGCCCATCGCTCCTGTTGCTGCTGAGGAGTCCGCAGGCTCCGAGTCGGACGACGCTGTAGCCGGTGGAGTCGAAGAGGAGTCCGCAGGTGGGGAATCTTAGACGAACGCACGTTAAGCCACTCGCGCCTACCGCGCTCTCGACAACGATAGCCGCCGTCTGGGATCCGCCTGCGGGGCGCCGTGTCCGGCTCATGGGGATTGGCAATATCAGAGAGACGGCGGGGACGGCATTGACTATCGCCGTCACGAATGGCACGGCTGCGGCGGCGGGCACTCTGGGCTACTTCGGTGTTGCCGCCAACGGCGTCACAGACGACCTTGACTTCGGAGACGCGGGTCTTTACGCAGACCTCGACGCCGTGCTCGGTTTCAAGACGCTCGCAGGGGGAGGCACTGTCACCTGCACACTCGTTGGGCGTGAAGAACGGTTCTAGTGCATGTCAGGAGGATCCTATGGTAGAGACAGAAATGCGGCACGTCGTCGTGTTGCGGGACTTCTCGTATGTTGAGAGGCAAGCTGAGGAAGAGTTTGCGATAGAGTGCTTCTTGCAGAGCGCACCTGAGACAGTGGAGTACAAGGTGCTCCCACCAGGATTCGTGGAGCGGGGCGACATCGAACAGGCTGATGTCATCATCTCGTTCGGCATTAAGCGATACCCAGATCAAGTCTTCGAGAGCCTGTTAGCCCATCCCCGCCATGTCCATGTCGCTCAGGACTGGTGGGAGCCGGTGCAGCCGCAGAGCAGATGGCGCAACCGTCTTTTGGAGGGCGCTCGTGCCGTCGTCTTCTACAGTCCGCTCCACGCCAAGCGATATCAGAGGCTCTACCAGATCGAGGCAAATACCCATATCGTGCCTATCCCGATGCCAGCTAGTAATGAGATGTGCCGCGATGGATCGGAGCCCGTAGATGCCGCGCTCTGGTGTGCTCCCTGGCACCCCGACAATGGCAGCGACATCCTGATCAGGTGGTCTGCGCGAGAGGAGAAGCTCGTCCACGCTTATGGGCTTGGTGTTCCGATAGGGATGATCACGCCAACAATCGAGGGTTGTGGGGGCATCGCTCTCAGGGACAATGCGGCTGTGGCTGTCTTCCAGCGGTACTCACAATTCGTCTTCTTCCCAAGGACACCTGTGCCATTTGGACTTCCAGCCTTGCTCGCGTATGCGCTCGGACTCGAAGTGTCATACTCTGGCGAGATTGGCTGCCTGAGCTTCGGAGACCCAGACGCGCTCATCGACAAATGCGCTGGCGCGGCGCAAGAGTTCTGGCGCGTAGTCGAGGAGGCGATAGCATGAGTGTGACTCCATTCACGGAAGCCCTCGCTCCGCTCACCGTGCTCCCCGGTGACGCGCTCATGTATGGGCCTGGTATGATGCGCGAGCCTCATTGGAAGTGGAGCATCAAGCCATCGTCCTCATATATCCTCAAAGTCGAGGATGCGTCCGATGGGGCGCCGCAGTCGATCTTACGTATCTTCATTCGGTTGTTGAAGAGCGATACGAGGACGTTTCGCGCTGTAGGCATTGGTGGCGTCTGGACGAGGCCCGAGTCTCGTGGGAGAGGCCATGCGACAGCGCTTCTCAAAGCGACGGTGGGCAAGTTGCGGGAGGAGCAGCCAAGCGCTGATCTCGTGATTCTTCATGCGTCACCACGCAGTCTCTATAACCGATTCGGGTTCATGCAGATCGCCGATGATCTACTTGCGAACGCCTTACATGGAGACATACACATCGCTCCCGGAAACTGGCGCGTCGAGCCGGAGGAGCACTTCTGATGATTCCTCTCTTCAAAGTGATGATGGCTCCGGGCGTGGAGGATCGCGTTGTGGAGACGCTCCACTCAGGCTACATCGGGGAGGGGCCGAGGGTCGCCGAGTTCGAAAAAGCACTAGAGCCGGTTTTGGGCGCTCAGGTGCTCTGCACAAACTCTTGCACGTCGGCACTCGATCTCGCCTATCACCTGATCGGATTTGGGCATGGCGATGAAGTAATCTGCACGCCGATGACATGCCTCGCTACGACAATGCCCTTGGCTCTCAGGGGCTGTAAGATCGTCTGGGCTGACGTGGACGAGCTGACGGGCAACATCTGTCTCAATGATGTCCTCGCCAAGATCACGCCTGAGACGAAAGCTATTATCTGCGTGGACTGGGCTGGGCGTCCTTGTGATTATCCTCTTCTGCGCTCGCAGATGCCTCGTCATATCCCGATAGTCGAAGATGCCGCCCATGCGTTTGGAGCGTCGCTTGCCGACTTGCCGTTGGGACTCATAGGGGGGGACTACATCGCGTGGTCGTTCCAGGCGATCAAGCACTTGACGACTGGCGACGGAGGAGCGCTCAAAACTCTCCCACGCGAGCATGAGCGTGCGAGGCTTTTAAGGTGGTACGGGCTCGACCGGCGCGACTCGACAGCCATGCGATGCTTACAGCAGGCGCCTGAGCCTGGGTTCAAGTACCAGATGAACGACATCGCCGCGTCCATCGGGCTGGCTAACCTCCCCGAAGCAGTCGCATCGGTCAAGATACGGCGGTGGAACGCTCGGTACTACGATGCGTTCTTGCCACGAGAATTCACGGCAGCATACGATCCAGGCGCTTCGTACTGGCTCTATACGATCTTAGTGCCTGAACGAGATGCGTTTATCTCATACATGGAGCGAGAGGGCGTCCAGGTAAGCATGGTTCACTCTCGAAACGATTTACAAGACATCTATCGGGAATGGCGCGTGTCGTTACCAGGTCTCGATAGGTTCTCAGAGCGACAGGTTTCCATCCCTGTTGGCCCGTGGCTTGGCGTAGCTGACTTGGAACATGTCGTATCGCTCATCCGAGCATGGGCGAGTGATCATGGCATCACAGTTGAGCGACACGAGAGCGTCCATGCTTAGTGACCTGATCTCCGTCATCATGAGCACGGTAGACCCGCTTCAAGAGAGAACCCAGCGGGCGCTTAGGCACCTCACACAGAGCACGGTGCCATACGAGATTATCCTCCTTAGCCGCAACTACCAATGGAAATCAGGGCCAGTCGCTAACCAGGGTATTTCTGCTGCTGTAGGAGGCTACGTCGCGTTCTGTTGTGATGACTGCTTCGTAGACCCTGATGCGCTCGAACACCTCAAACGAGCGCTCAAGGATCAGTCGGTCGGTGTCGCCGGAGCACTCTTGCGATACCCCGATGAGCAGACCGTCCAGCACGCGGGCGCAGTTGTAAGAGTGGTTCCAGTGATGGGAGTTCTGGGCAGACAAGTTAGCATTGGCGCTGCTCACATCGCACATCATGAGCCCCTGCGGGAGTTCATCTCACAAGACGTAGACTGCGTGACAGGCGCTCTCATGATGACGCGGCGCGATGTGCTGGATCGCATTGGCTGGTATGACTCTGACTGCGAGCTTGCATGGGGAGACGTGGATTTCTGCCTACGAGCGTGGCAGGGGGGCTTCCGCGTCAGGTTCGTCGCTGAAGCGAAGGCGATCCACATCGAGAGCGCGACGCGAGGCAAGCGAATGGGGAGTGGCGAGTGGTTCCTCAAGAAGTGGAGTGAGCATCTTCAGAAGTCATCGCTGGCTAGACCAGCGGCAGTAGCAGGAGGATGATCCTATGGCTAAGAAGAAAGGTCTACGTATCCTGTGGAAGTCAAACGCCCCCCACGTTGGCTCCGGCTATGGCGTGCAGGCGAATAGCCTGCTCCCCCGTCTGGCGCAGCACCCGAATGTCGAAGAGATCGGCATCTTCGGCTATTACGGTATCGCAGGAGGTATCTGCGTACTGCCGGTCGGCGAGAACATCCCTGGTGTCCAGAGCAGGATGATGGCGCACTATCCAGTCAGCGGGTCTGACGGCTGGGGGAACGATGTCGTGTGGGAGCACGCCAGGCACTTCGATGCAGACGTGATTATCACACTCATGGACGTATGGGTGCTCAAGCAAGACTACGGACACGGAGGCTTCTTATGGGTGCCCTACGCGCCAATCGACCACGAGACGATCCCTCCACAGGTGCTCGATAGGCTGCGGCAGACGTATCACCCGGTCGCGTACAGCAAGCACGCCGCTGGGCTTTTTGCCGAAGCGGGTCTCGACTATCACTATATCCCGCATGGGGTCGAGACGAGTATCTTCAAGCCTTATGACAGGGGTGGAAAGATTCAGGCGAAGAAGTGGCTTGAGTTTGAGCCTGATGTCTTCTTGGTCGGCACGGTTGCGAGGAACGCGGGCTGGCCGTCTCGAAAAGGCTACCCGGAGCTGTTCGAGGCATTCGCCGTCTTCCATGACAAACATCCTGAAGCTCGTCTCGTCGCGCACACGGAGATGATCGACACACGCTACAGCGGGATGAACCTTTCAGCGCTCGCAAAGCTGTATGGCATCGACGACTTCGTGCGCTTCTCGCGCCCATATGTCAACCTCACTGGGTTCTCGCCCCGCGAGATGTGCAGGTTCTACAACGCGATGGACGTATTCTGCTTGCCCAGCATGGGAGAGGGGTTTGGCATCCCTCTCATCGAGGCGCAAGCATGTGCCGTGCCGGTGATTACGACAGACTGGACAGCGTGCGCTGAGCTGTGTGGCTCCGGCTGGCTGGTGCGCGTGGGCAAGAAGATCCCTACGCTGCTTCAGGCGTTCCAAGCCTATGCCGATGTCGATGCGCTCATCTTTGCGATGGAGGATGCATACCGCACTCTACACAACGCGGATTTGCGCGAGTCGAAGCAGCAGCGGGCGCGAGAGTTCGCTATGCAGTACGACTGGGAGCACCTCGTCAAAGACATGTGGTACCCATTCATCGACTGGCTGTGGGAGCGTGTGCAAGTCAAGACGCTACGGCGTCCTGCTAAGCTGACGCTTCTTCCGCCTGAGCCCATACAAGCCCTGACGGAAGTAGGAGTGCGAACGTAGATGGCTCCCTACTCGGCATACGAAGTACAAGCGGGCACCTCTGTGATCAAGTCAGTCGAAGCACACTGCCGCCACCTGACTGTTGGAGGCACATTCTCGGCCACTGGCACGCCGCCACTGGGTCGTGTCGAGCAGTGGATCGACGAAGCCTACTACGGCCTCCAGATGGAGCTTACGAAAGAAGGCTATAGCGTCACCGTCCCCGCATCGGCGACTGCGGCGCTCTCATTCTTGGAGCGGCTGAATGTCTATGGCGCAGTGATGCAGATCGAGATGGCTCATCCGGTCACGGGGCGTGGAGAGCCGAATGAGCGTTATGAGGCATATCGTGATCTGTACGACAAGGGCGTTACGATGCTTGCGTCGGATGCGTTGTCCGTCTTGGGCGTCACCAGGTCTGTCGATCTCTCCGAGTATGTGGGGGTCGGCGGGGTCAGCAGAGCCAGGAAACTTACGGTCTACGACGATTCAGACGCCGTGCAGTCGAGGTTCAAGCGCGGCTTCGGTAGAGATCCTAGAATCGGTAGGATCATCGACGACTCCGGGACGGTGTTGCCATGAGCTATGAGACAGTCGAGACTGGCCTCGCCACGCAGATCAAAGCACTCTCGGCGTTCGACGATGATCAAGTCTCTCAAGGCAACTTTCTCATCCTCGGCTACGGGCATCCCCATGCCGCAGTCATCGAGTATAACGGCTTCAGAGCGGTGCGAGACTCGTCAGATGTCGATACGCTCTTCGTCTGGACAGCCAGAATTAACCTCTACGCTCGTTATACGGACGATGATGGAGCGAACAACGCGCTCAGGGATAGGCGAGACGAGATCGTCACTCGCATCTTGCAAAACCCGACGTTGGGCGCCACAGCTCTTGACTCGATGCCTGTACGTGGTGAGCGAGAAGACGAAGAAGTCAGGATAGGCAATGTCGTCTTCCTGCACGAGTGGATAGATGTCGAGATCGAAGAGCGGGTGAACGCATGAACCGCATCGAGATCGGTGGCAACACGACGCCGCGAGAAGGTTACATCCAGGTGGATGTCATGCATCGCCCGGATGTGCTCGCCGACATTCGAGCGCTTCCATTCAGGGGTCTCGACGAAGTGTACGCCTCGCACGTGCTTGAGCACCTGCCGAACAGCGACGTGGTGCCCGCTCTGAAAGAGATGCGACGCGCTCTAAAGCCGGAAGGCTGTCTCGAAGTCTGGGTGCCGGACTTGCTTTGGACGTGCCGGAAATTCGCAACGGCTCGCTCACAAGAGGAGCGTTGGGGCATCGTTCTCTATACGCTCTACGGCAGTCAGGAGGATGAAGGCCAGTATCATAAGACCGGCTTCACACCCTGGCGCCTCATCCAGTGTATGACGATGGCTGGGTTCAGGCAAATCTCGGCTCGTAGAGAGCGGCGTAGCAATAGAGCGCACGATCTCGGCTGGCGAGCGGGCCTGAGCAAAGCAAATATCCGATATAGCCCAATGGAGATCGTGGCTGTAGGCATTAACTAGGAGAAATTGTGAAAATCCTTGCTGTCTCTCCCATTCCTGAATACGCCACACGCGATGTCTGGCGAGGTCAATGTGCGGGGTTTGAGCAGCTTGGCTGCGAAGTCACGAGGATGGAGTACGGCAAGGTCTGGCAAGCGTTTGCCGACTTCTCGGAGATGATGGTCTGCACGGGGCGTTCGCGGTTTGGCTCCGTTGATGTGAACCTCATGGCGGGAGACAGAATCGTCATGGCGGCACTCGTGTTGGAGGTCGATCTTGTCTGGCTCGTCGCGCCTATGCATGTGTCACCTACGACGCTGAAGGTCTTGCAGTCGCTCCGCAAGCTGGGCATCAAGACGGCGATCTACTTCACAGAATGCCCATACGACGATGACTCCTGGCAACTGAAGTTCGCTGAGCTGTGCGACTACGCCTTCATCTGCGATAACATCTCGCTCCCAGCGTTCTTGGAGAAGAACTCCCATAGCTTCTACGTCGGCCACGCCTACGACCCCGCGCTCCACTACCCTCCTGCGAATGGCATGAAGCCGGACATCGACGTGTCGCTTGTTATGACCCTGTTCCCGAGCCGCGTCAAGTTTTTGGAGCAGGTCAACTGGGATGGCATCGACATGCATCTCTATGGCATCACGCCGTTAGGGAACATGTCACCGCTGCGGAAGTTCGTCCGAGGTGGCGTATTGCTGAACGACGCGACGACGAGGCTCTACCATCGTTCGAGGATAGGAGTGCAATTCCATCGAAACGACTCTATCACAGGTGAGAGGCTGATGCGAGCGATCCAGCGAGGCGAGCGCGGCATTCTTGGCGCTGTGCCGAACGAGAATCTCGAAGCGTACAGTATCGCGCCCCGCTGCTATGAGCTTGCAGCGTGCGGAACATTTCAGGTATGTGATGAAGGGAGGGCAGAACTGCGAGAGGTTTTTGGTGACTCCGTGCCGACGTACAGGACGCCGGACGAGTTAGGTCTGCTGCTACGGAGACATTTGGATGATCCTGTGCGTCGAGAGGAGCTGGCGCAGGCGCAACACGAAGCCGTGAAGCCTTACACCTTCGAAGCTCGGATGCGTCAGGCGCTCGAAGCTCTGTAACGGAGGAGGACGTAGCACATGGCAGGGCCAATTAAGTGGAGGAACGCATATCTCTACTGGAATAGCGCATTCGTCACTGAAGGCACCGCGATCTCGGTCAGCTTCGATAGGGAGTGGATCGAGGATACGGCTTACGGCGACACAAACAGGACATACCAGCCTGGATTCGGCGACTTCGAGATGACCGTCCGGAGGCACTACGACCAGGCCGGGTTCAGGGGCATGGAGTCGGACGCCATCGCCAACAGCCCAACACCCCGATCGTTCTACATGTACCCAGATCGGGGCGTGACGACGGACTACTGGTATGGCTCCGGGTATGTCTCTCTCGACGATCATGGAGGCGACATGGGCGGACTCTGGGACGAGTCGTACACGATCCGACCAGCGACACAGGTGTTCCATCAGGTTTAAGCAGCTCTAGTGTCCTAGTAGAAGGAGGATCCTAATGGCACTCAGACGAGAGCGCAAGACCAAGAGACTTTGGTTCGGTGAGGACTGGATCGATGTCCGAACTGAACGCATGTATCGGGATACGGTCGAAGCGCAACGAGCCGCAGCAGCTAAGGTCTCCGCAAGCAGGGGCAAAGATCGAGCTGCTGCGGCTCAGGTGGACTTCGACATCAGCGCATTCAACCTGTCGCTCCTGACGCGCATGATCGTCGCTTGGTCTGAAGACATGCCGATCAACGAGGAGACGGTGCAGGAGATGCCTGATAAGACTATTCAGCAGGTCCTGTCGGTCATCCTTGGAACGGAGCCGGAGGAGCAGAAGGCCCCTTTAGAGAACAGCTCTACCTCAGCATCGGCGTCGCCAGACGAAAGTTCGTCGTCGGAGGAGAAAGCGCTTACTGGCCCAGCCAGATGATCTATCTGCTCTTGATGGAGCGATGGAAGCTCTCGTTTCAAGAGCTATGTGCGACGCCACAGTGGGTCATCGAGGATATGCTGCTTGTCATGGAAGCAGAACATCTGGTTGAAGAAGAACCTGATGTGAAGAGGCGATAGAGTCGTGCCTGAACGAATCGAACTTGGGTTCCGCATCCGCGACGAGGGCTCCGGGCAGATAAAGAAGCTCTCGCAGGAGCTAAAGAACCTCAATGCCTCGATCAATGCGGGCACGAGGAGTACTGCCGCCTCCGCCGCCACGCTGAAGCAAGCCAAAGAGATGGCGGCGAAGTTTGGCCTTGTACTAGTCAAAGATACGGCTCCTGCTGTAAAAGCGACAGCAGCGCAACTTGATGCTCTCACGCGCTCGGCTGCGGCCATGGATCACAGTGTCAGGCAGGCGAGCGGCGCATTCGGCTTGTCACGAGCGGGCGCGGATGCATTCACCAGAGCAGCGACGCGAACGACCGCCGCGCTTGGCTTCATCAGCCCGACCGCCGCCACCGCCGCCGCGCAACTTGACGGCCTGTTCCAGCTTAGTGCGACGGGGACGCTCATTCTGGCGGGGGCGTCTGTAGGCGCGATTGCACTCGCCACCGGACTCTATAAATCCACTCAGGCTGCTATTGCATTCGAGTCGAGCTTCGTAGGCATCAGGAAGACGGTCGAGGCAACTGATGAAGAGTTCGCAGAGCTAGGGCGACAGAACCGCGCACTCGCCATCTCTCTGGGCACGAACGTCAATACGATCAACAATGTCGGACGGGCTGCGGGGTCTTTGGGCATTGCTGTAAAGGACATCGTGCAGTTCGAGCGGATCATTATTGAGCTGGCGAGCGCGTCTGAGGACCTCTCAGCGGATGAGGCGGCCGCCTCCTTCGGCAGGCTGGCTTACACTCTCAGCCTCTCCGTCGATGATATCGACCGTCTGACCAACGAGGTGGTTGATCTCGGAAACAAGTTCACTGCGACAGAGGGACAGATCACTGAGCTGCTTAATCGCATCTCGGGCGCAGGCGCCGTCCTAAAAATCTCCGGCGCTGATCTTGTCGGAATTGCGGCGGCAATGTCGTCTGTGTCGAAGGATGCGGAGGCGTCGGGCTCGGCAATCCAACGAGTGCTCTTGGCGATGCAAGGAGCAGCAGTCAAAGGCGGTGACGAACTCAAGGTCTTCTCCGGTCTACTAGGCCTGACTGGTGAGCAGTTCCGCGAGCTTGTGCGGACGGATCCCACAGAAGTCTTCACGCGCTTTGTTGAACAGCTCGCAGCTTCCGGCGAAGAGGCGCAACTCTGGCTTGAGGCCTTAGAGTTAAGCGATGTACGGCTCACCCGAGAGTTCCTCAGATTGGCTGCGGCAGGTGGACTGCTTCGAGATGTCATTGATGAAGGACGTACTGCCGTTCAGGAGAGTTCGGCGCGTCACGAAGAGTTCCAGAAACAATTAAATACGACGGCGGGACAACTTAATGTCGCCAAGGCAGCAATCGGCGACTTAGCGATTGAAGTTGGAACCGTCCTGTTACCCTATATTACCCTCACAGCCCAGATAGTGGCTGACTTCGCTGCCGCGCTACGCGAGTTGGGGGATGCTGCCGGATACGCGACCGATAAATTAAACCTTCTGTCGGTAAGTTTACCAGGTCCCCTCCCCGACATCTCGGTAGGGAAGATGGTTGGGGAGACAGCTAGACAAATCCTTGACCCAACTCCTGGGCCCCTTAAGGCGATTAGACAGCTTTACGGACATATAGACACCCTCCAAGGTCTCTTCCGAGATCAGGAGGAAGCGACTAGAGACGCTGACATCGCCACCACGAACTTTGTTGGTGCAATGAGTGCGGCAAGTGGAGGTGCTTCCACTCTCGGTAGCAACCTCGGCGGACTTGCGCCAGATATCAGCGCGATTGGAACTGCTGCTGAGGACGCTCGCAAGAAGCTTTTTGCAATGTTCAGCGAGCCGACGGTAGAAGAAGAGAAGGCGAGACTCACGCTGCTTGGCTTGCAGCAGGAGCTGAATAACCTTCGGACGCTGCCGCGCCCGTGGACACAGGCTGAGAAAGATCGCGTCGATGTCTTGCAGAATAACCTCATCCCAGCGCAGCAGGCGTATATTGAGAAGGAACGCTTAATAGGAGAGGTAGCTAAGACGACGGCGAACTTGCAGTTAGGAGGACTGAAAACTCAACAGGAATTAACCGATGCGATAGAAGCGGGAACACGAGCCTATGGAGACTTGGCTTCTGGCGCGACGGCGGCAGGTGCGGCAGAACGCGCTGCCGCAGACGCAGCATGGATGGAGCTTAAAACCCTAGTTTCGCGGGCAAGTCCGCTGGTGCAAGCTGGGTTCGGGATGATCGTGCGCGTACTCGGGGAAGATGAAGCAAGGGTGGCTCTCCGAGACCTGCTTGCATGGGGAGGCAAGCTGACAGCAGAAGACTTCGTGATGAATGTTCGCGTAGATGGTGTCGAGTACGCGATTCGACAAGTCTTCGTTTTGGCGTCAGCGGGGGATACTGTTGCAGCAAGCATGGCGCGGGCAGCGATCTCATTCGGGCTCCTGACTGAGCAGAATCCGTACATGATCCTGGAAGCTGTCGAGGCGATCAAGGGGCTATCGGCTCCTAAGCCCGGAGAGCCCCCCTTTGGAGGCAACTACGGTGCCCAAGCCGCCCAAGCCGCCCGAGCTGTTAGGACGTTGGCTGAAGAGCTTGCCGATCTTGAAGTCATGTTGGGCGCGAGGGGGCTTTCAGGTGACGCTGCTGTGTTCCGGGCGGCGCTCATCTCCCTCAAAGCGGCGTTCAAGACTTCGGAAGAGACGGTCATCGCATACTTGCACAGACTCGCCGCCGCGACGCTCGACTTCGCACGCCAGCGTCTTGGTCAGGTGTTAGGAGCGCCTACGAGAGAGACGCTTGCGATGGAGTTCAGGCTCGCGCAGCTACAGCGTCAGCGCTCGCTCATGCTCAGGGGAGGCGCTACGGAAGAAGAGCTGGCAGATGTCCTTGAGCCTCTCGACCGCCAAATTGAAGCCATCGAGCGAGAGCTAGACCTCCGCAAGACTGAGATCGAGATCATGCGTATCCGAGGCCAGCTTGCGGACGAGGCGATTCTCACTGACCGTGAGATGATCCAGCAAGCGACGATGCTTATTGGGCTCATCTCAGACGAGTCGGGGCTAATCAGAGACCTGAATCTGCAACTCGACTATGAGCGGCTGGCGCTCATAGGAGCGACCACGCAACTGGGCCTCTTCTCCGACGCACTCTTGACAGCGCGAGGTTTGCTCCCCGCGCCTGGTAGCGCCTACACCAGTCCTTATGCGCCGAATATCTCGATTAGAGTGAATGTGAACGCTGCTCCGGGGACATCAGATCGGGACGTCAGACGAGAGGTGGATGCGATGCTGGCGCGTGCATTGCGAGACGCGGCGCATGGTGGCGGGTTCGTATCGTCCGGCACGTTCGTACCAGGGTGAGTCTAGATGCCTTTCATACTTGACGGCTACCCATTCCCAAACGGCGAAGAGCCAGCACGTGGGCCAGTAATCGAGCACAAGCGCCAGCGGTGGGCTCGCCACGCCGTTATCGGCGTCGGAGAACCTGGCACGGTTATGACGCTCATGGGCACAGACTCGGAGAGCTGGCCGTTCTTCGTCGCGCGGGCTTCCGCTGCGACGAAAGACAAGCTGGTCGCCGTGAACGACGGAGGCATTGCTGTATTGTTTGTCACACCTCAGAATGCTACAGGCTTCAATGTCGTCTTGGATGACCTCCAAATCGAGCACTCCGCACCTGAAGCGCAGAGCAAGTTCAGGTGCAGCTTCACGCTGACAAAGAGGTAACATGGCGCTCGCCACCAAAATCTTTAATCTCACGCGTCAGCTCTACTTGCGCGTGTGGGTCGATGCGCTCGGCGGCAGCGTGCTGCTCGTCCCGCGCAATGAGACGAATCCAGCCGGACAGCCTGGTATCACGGGGCTATCGATCTCTAAGTCCTTTGACGCGCCCGTCCCAGTCTGCCGCATCTCTCTGAATCGTATCCCGACATGGATGCATCGTGGGCAGCGTGTGAGGGTGAACCTCGGCTTCGATGGCGAGTACTATAGGGTCTTCACAGGCACCATCCAAGCGAGGGAGCGCGACTTCCCAGGTGGAGCGATCATCTGTGATGGGAGACTTTACCCACTCTTCCATACGCCTGAGATTGGCGAGCGCGACCTGGATGGGCTGACGGTGACGCAAGCGCTCGGCAATATCCTCGCCTATGTGGGCATCACGGACAATCGACTCATCTTCACATCCGGCTTTGTATTGGGCAGTGCGCCCAACTACGTGGCGAAGCTCGAACGGATGATGCCCTCGCAGATGCTTCAGTATGTGATGGACTTGGAAGGGCTACGCGTTTACGAACTTGGCACAGGCAAAGTCGTCATCCGCCGGATACCGATGGTGCCCGCAGCTACTTCATGGCGCACGTATACAACGAATGTCGCGGGGACGGCGAGGATTATTCGCGGCACCGACCGAGAAGACCCAGAGCAGCTCCGCACCCGCGTGCTGGTAACGGGCGCCACGGTCGTCGAGGGGACGCCGCCGAATGAGACAAGCCGCGTTATCACGGCGTCGGCGTCCGTCGTAGACAATCCACTTGTGCAGCCACCGCTGCCGTCAGGCACATTTATCGACGAAGAGTATAGCAACAGCTTGATCGATACGGATGCGAAAGCGGCTGAAGTCGCGTTGCGGCTACTGTCGGATCACGCCCGCGTCCCACGAGAACTCACGATAGAACTGCCTGGCGATCCACAAATCGAACTAGGCGTGACGATCCATCTGGACTTCGCCGAGCTTGACGCTGTGGGGAACTTCCTCGTCATCGGCCTCTCGCACGACATCGACTCGCGTGGCTTCTCAACGACGCTCAGGCTGCGGGGAGGCGATGAGCTGGGCGGGGAAATCGGTCTCGATCCAGATGCGGCGTTCCGGTATGAGATTGAGCGCGAGGTCTTCGGAGATCGCGTCTACGCATTCGCCACATTCGACGCCTCTGAGTCCCAGGATCGAGACGGCTCGATAGCGAGCTACGCGTGGTCGGACAATCAGGCTGCATCCTTCACGAACCCGCAGATCGACAACATCACCACCAAAATAGCGACTGTGCGTGTTGATCCGGCCGCCGTGTCGGGCGACTGGGAGGTGACGCTGACCGTCACGGATGACTCGGGCCGGACGAACGCCGTCATGCAGGTCATCCCCATCGCGGCGACGGAGAGCGAAGTCCATATCCCCGCCATCTTCGCCGCGTTGGACAACAACGCCTCGGCGACGCCTGACGGCGGCGAGAACTGGAATGACGAGGCAGGCTCGACCTGCATCTGCGTCGCTGCGCGTCCGAACGATGGCGTGAACTCGGGCCATGCCGTCTACGGCTTCGCCGACGGCTCAATCAAGCGCACGACTGACTACTGTCAGAGCATCGCTACTGTGCGAGCCGCTGGAGGCGCGGCGATCCAGGACATCGCGTGGGACTGGCGCAATGCCAGTGTCGTCTGGGCGCTGACGGATGATCTCATCGTCTACATCTCGACCGACGGAGGCGCGACGTGGGCGACGTATGATAACGTCCGAACGAAGCTCGGCTTGGGCGCATCGGCGACAGGGCGCAAGATCGGACTGCCAGGCGGCGGGGGCGTCTGGGTCTTCGGTGGCGACGGCGCGAATAGACCTGTCATCGCCTACGATCCAGTGGTGCCGTCTCTCGCCTGGACGCAGCTTGCGTTCGGAGGCGAGTTGACTAGCGATCTTCCGGCTGCATCCGCGTCTCTCAGGATCGTCGATGCGCTCGACAAGGGCGACGGTTCCGGGCTGGTCATCGTGATGGAGAACGCGGATGGTGGCGCCTCCGGTGTCCGGCCCGTCTATCACTGCGACAATCCATTCCAGCCCTCGACGTGGAAGCGGGCGACGGGACTTGACGCGGGCTTGACGACTGGGCGTTACGTGGTGGGCGACAACGGCATCGTGAATCACTTTCATGCGGCGTTCAACAACCGCGATGTCTGGCATTCGCTCGATGGCATCACGTGGACGAAGACCGCCGACGTGATGCCCGTCGGCGTCACGCCGAACAAAGCGCTCTGGTATGTCGACCCAGAACTCGGGATGCTTGGGCCGAACGTCTGGTTCATCGCGGCGGAGGACTAGGAGGAGTATATGAGTATCATTATGTTCGACGGCTTCGATGATAATCTGTTCCTGAAAAACAAGTGGACGGCGATGCAGGGGGTCACGCTCGTTGCTGGGCGCACAGGGAACGGAGCCCGCCTCTCTTATACGCCTTCTCCCGCCAGCCAACTGAAGAGGTCGCTGTCAACGACAGAGGAGGATGATGTCATCGTCTTGGGATGCGCGGTCAAGGCGACCCCCCTCTCGTCCCCTTCGCCAAGGTTTCTCGCGTTCGAGTCGGATGGCGGCTCCACATCGCATGTGTACATGAAGTTTACGGGCGTAGGGACGGGCGCAGAGCTACGCTTCTATCAAGATGGCGGCTCCCCTGTACTTATAGGCTCTTGCGCCTTCGGCGAGGGTATCTGGCGCTATCTCGAAGTCAAGATCAAGCTGCATGACACGCTGGGCTTCCTGGTGGTGCGCGTGGATGGCCAGGAGCGCATCAACGCACAGAACATCGACACGAAGAATGGAGGCACGAAGACTGTCTTTGATCAGATCGCGTTGCTCGCGGAAGTAGGCGACTACTTGGTCGTGGACGTGGATGATCTCTACCTGCTGAACGAGCAGGGCGCATCTCGAAACGACTTCCTCAACGACTGCCGTGTGCAGAATATCCTGCCCAATGGCGCTGGCAACTACGCGCAGTTCACGCCGACGCCTACGCAGGCGAACTACTTATGTGTGGACGAGAATCCGCCTGTGGACACCGACTACGTGGAATCGAATACGAGCGGGCAGAAGGACTCTTACGCCTTCGAGAACTTGAGCGGCCCGGGCCAGATCGCCGCTGTGCAAGTGCACCTCTACGGCGAGACGGACGATGCAGGCGTGCGCGACGTGAAGGCGATGACAAGGCAAGCTGGCGTCGATTACCTTGGCGCGACGAAGACGCTCAATCAGACGCCACAGACCTACACTGAGCTTTGGCAAGACAACCCGGCAGACAGCCTGCCGTGGGACATCACGGACGTAGATAATGCCGAGTTCGGCATCCAGGTGGTGTAGTGTCTTTCGCACGACTGCTCCGCGAGTCAACTGAGGCGCTAGTCGCTGCCGGTAGCCGTACTGCACGTCTGCTGCGAGGCTCTACGGAGATTCTTGTCGGCGCGGGGCAACGAGCGGCGCGTCTTTTGCGCGGCTCCACCGAAGTCCTGATCGGAGCAGGACAACGGCCTGGCCGCATGGAGCGAGAGTCCGCTGAAGTTCTCGTAGGTGCGGGGCAGCGTCCTGGTCGGCTGTTGCGTATCTCCGTTGAGGCCATCTTCATCAAAGGCGTAGGCATCTACAAGTCCACGGACGCAATGGAGACAGTGCGGATGCTGCGACCGGCTACTGGGTTTGCCGCGTGGCCGCTGCTGGCGAAGGGGAAGGATATTGCTGTCGGGCCTGTCGCTCTCTATAACGATTGGCCGACCGTGGTGCAGAGTCCTATTGGCGGTTCTGCTACATATCCCCGTCGCACTGCCAGACTAGAGGTCTCATGGGTGTTGAAGCAGGATCCTGTCGCCGCCAGCCAGTTCCCACTCGACAGTCTCAAGCGACTGGGTAACAATCTCTATCGCATTGCAACGTCGGACGGCAACTCACCGACATACGGGCCACATGTCGGCCAGCTACAGAGGTCTACCGACGAAGGCGTGACGTGGGCGAATATCGGCCCCGCTCCGAATCTGTCGAACGGCTACTGGTGGGGGGTGCAGGATGTCGAAATCGCTCCAGGCGGCGTTCTCTGGCTCGCCGCCACCGGCGCTGTCCCAAGCGCTGAAGCGGGACATGCGCCCGCCGTGTACAAGAGCATCGACGATGGAGCCAATTGGACTCTGGTATACCAGGATACATCACAAGCTGGCACTCCTCTCCAATGGCGGCGCTTCCTCGACATCATGACGCACCTGGCCAGCAGCGCGATCATCGCTATCATCGGCGACAGGGCGAATGGAATAGCCAACACTTGGGTGACGCAGAACGGCGCTGACTTCACTCGGAACGAGGGCAGCGCGGGGCAGAGCGTCGAAGGCTTACGCCACGGAGTCCTGCTTCACGTTCCGACGAATCGCATCGTCGCCATCCGCCGCATAACGGCCATCTATACGGACGACTTCGGCGCGACTCAGTGGACGGAAGGGCCAGTTATCTTCTCCACCTACTCCTACCAGATCATCGACATCGGGGCGGACGTGCTGCTCGCCAGCGGCGGTTCCGCTCTGAATCCTGTGCTAGTACGGAGTATGGATCGAGGGCTAAGCTGGCTGACTATCCTGGATTCGACCGATGTTCCGGCGGCTGTCAATACATTCGCAGGGCTGACTTACGACCGGCTCGCGGGTTCGGGGGGCGTCCTCTACATCTCCACACTGGAAGAGGGAGCGTCTGCACGTGTCTTCGCTCTCGACAAGCCTGGCATCTGTCCAGCGCACTATCCGCTGCGGGACATCTCTCTGGGTCTCGATGGCAAGTTCACCGGCAGCAATGACGCCATTGCCGCTCGCGGGATTGCGAGGCGGGCATGAGCACGCGAGGCATCTACAAGAGCACGAACGGTCTTCTCAGTGTCGGGCTGCTCAGACCAGCCACCGGCTTCCCTGCATGGCCCAGTTTGGCGAAGGGGAAAGACATCGCAATCGGGCCGAGCACGAGCAGGCGCTGTCGCGTCCTGGCGGCGGCGATGGTAGCTACGCCCACCGAGCGCGTGTTCCTTTGGCGGCGCAATGAGGTGAGATTTAACAGCCGTCTCGGGGCTGAGGAGGTTACGAAAGACCGCTTCCAGACGTTCGCGCTCACGAATAGTCTATGGTTCATCGTCGCCGCCACCACGGAGTTGAATCAGGATACGACCGTGCTGCGGACGAAAGATGCGGGCGCGACGTGGGCTACTCTGGCGCGTCCATCCACGAACGACGCCTGGCAAGCCTTCGCTATCGACGCCTCCGGTCGCGTGTGGGGGCTGACCGGCCAGAATGTAGATAACGTGAACGGCAGGTCCAAAATCCTCTACTCGACCGACCAAGGAGACACATGGATACTCTCGAAGCAAGAGGATGGCGGGGTGGGCACCGACCGCATGTTCTCTCATCTTGTGGCGCACCCGACGAACGATCAGCGAGTTGCAGCTATAGGTGATCGGCTTGGCAGTGGTGGGACTAATTGCCTAACACTCTTCACAACGGACAGGGGCGCGACGTGGACGGTGAATGACGCCTCTGGCGTCTTCTACGCAGGCAATGTTGGCAGAAGGAGGGGCGCCCTGCAACTCCCGGACAACAGGATCGTCATGGTCAGTATCCTGCTGACCGGGAACAATACAGGTATCGTTGTGAGCGACAATAACGGCGGGAGTTGGGTCAACAAGAAGGACTTTGGCTCATCCAGCTTTCAGATAGCCATCGGCCCGACAGGCGCGAAGAACGGCGGGAAGCTCTACGTTCTACACATCGATATACAGGCCTCCCCGAACGCGCATGAGGTTTTGGAGTCAATCGACCAGGGGCAGACCTGGCAGAACATCGGGAACAACATACCCATTCCAAGCGCGAGCTATAACTACAGCGGCTTCGCCTACGACGAGCGAGACCTCGCGATCTACGCCTTCGGCGAGGGTGGCAGGCTGACGAACGATTACCTGCTCATGCGCCTCCAGCAGCCCGTGGCGACGAGCATCTGGGCGGACTACAGCGACACGCTGCTGCCCATCGGCAGCCACACCTCATACAGTACGGCTCTGCAAAGCTCCTCCCTGATGGCGGTGATCCCGTGAGCGCGTTCCTGCCACTGGCCACTACTGTTAGAAGGCTCTGGGACGAGGTGCAGGCGATTAAGGCCAGGCTCAACGCGATCTCGACAGGTGCGGGACAGGTGCGGCTTGGTGATGTGGTGGGAATCTTGCCCATCGCTCAAGTCAGTGGCGGCATCCGAGAACTGTTTACGTTCGTCGCCACGCAGACGCTCATCGCCTCTTCCGCTATCACCGTTACAGACGGGGAGCCGGATTGCCAGATTGACAGCGCGAGCGCCATCACGCTTACCTCGCAGCCAACAATAGCCGCTGGCCGGAATGGGCAGATCGCGTACTTACACAATGTCGGTTCCTACAACATCACGCTCCAGGACGTAAACGCTTTGGGAGGCTCGCTACTCAGGCTCACGGCGAATACGCTGACGATCAACCCTGGAGGGACGATGGGCGTGATGTATGACTCCGTGCTGAGCTTTTGGGTGGAGCTTTCACTGCTGAACCCGCAGACGTTTACACCAAGCATCGCCACCTTCACCGTGGACGGCTACTCGGCAACGAATCACGAAGTTGGTGGTGCAAGCTCGCCGGAGGATATCAGCCCACCGAATCACACGAAGTTCGATCTCACCTATGTGGGGACTCCATCAGGGGATGCACCTGGCCCCAAGATCGACATTGACGGGGGTGAGATCAACCCAGCCGACTATCCAGTAACGCTGCTAACGCCCTTCCTCCAGTACCTAAATGCACCCAACTGGTATCGCGGCACAACGGTTGGCAGTACACGTATCTTCACGGCTACAGTTGTCGTAGCTGGCCAGACCAAGACCAAGACCGTGACGATCTCTTACATCAACCGGCGTTACATGGGGCCGAATAGCCAGGCGACGCAGCTCAGCTCCGCGCAGATACTTGCCCTCGATGGCGCGGGTGGCACGTCGGAACTGAACACGGGCAAGACCGGCGCGATGCCCGCTGCGGTTATTATTGGAGCGGGCCAGTATTGTTGGTATGCCTACCGCTCGGCGCTTGGCGCGGCGCTCTACTTCGCCATCAACAGCGAGTGGGCGGCGTTCAGCGACTTGCTCACGATGAGTCATACCAACGACAGCGGATTCGCCGAGACCTTCCAGCAATATCGCTCGGACAATCAAAACCTCGGCACCGTGACTCCCGTGCCTACAACAACACAGCCCAACAACCGCATCTACATGGGGCCAGCGGTAAACGGCACGGACACGATTACGAACGCTCAGGTACTTGCTCTCGACGATACAGCGGATGGTGAGAGTATCGTGTCCAGCACGGTCGTCCGCACGTACACGGCGATCAAGATCGAGGCGGGCGAGCACCTCTGGTTCTGCCATCCCGACCGCATCCCCGACCTGGCGACGATCAAGCAGTCGAGCACAGGGATCGGCGTCGCGGGGTCGTACCGAAACAACATCACGCACACGAACCAGTGGGGCGCACAGGAGACGTATCGCTGCTGGCGTTCGGACAACCCAGGCATTCTGTCGGACGGCGATGATGTGGTGGTGACGTAAATGCCGATTCCAATCACGGGCAAGTTCCAGCCGTCGGCAGGCCCAGGCACCTTCGATCTGTATCAGCCCGACGACATCGAGGCGGGCAACATCAATGTGATCCTACAGCTCATCGCAGGAGGCGCGATCAAGGGCGGTTCTCACGCGACCACGCCGGTAGGTGAAGTTGTTGTACAGACGAAGACCACGACTGGAGCGCCAACGCACAGCGCGAGTGCGGGGACGCTCTGCTGGAATACCGTTGACAACAAGCTCTACGTGAACAACAACGGTGCGACCGGCTGGGCAGAGATCAGCACGGCACTCAACTCCTTATATCACTACTCTAACGTCCCCGATGCGGCTCAGGGTGTCACCATCACAGCCGGGGACCAGCAGGGCGCGGTTCACCACAGCGGCCCCGCAGACGAGACGGCGGTGAAGCTATACGTCGATGCCGAGACTGCGCCGGGCGCGAGCGGGCTGCCCGTCACCTGGCAATATGCGGACACGGACGATCTCGACACGGTGAATCCGGCTGCCTGGACGACGATTGCAACCCTCACACTATCCTCGGAGAAGAGCGCGAACACCAGCTCGATGACCAATGCGACCATACCGGCGAATCGGCTGCTGCGCGTCAACTGGGGCACCATCGTCGGTACGCCGAAGGACGCGACGACGACGTTGCGCGTGAAGAGGCCGCTGAGCACATGACGATCCGTAAAGCCGATCTCCGTGACCTGGTTCTCCTGGACATGGCGGGTATCTCCTACGATCCGCCGCCATCGCCCCAGCTTGAACCGCCCTTCATGCCGAGCATCCTCACCAACTCGAACGAGCACATCTGGATAGATGACCTGCGGGGGATTCTCTGCCGCGTCGCCGTGGACACGGTAGCGCACGTTGCCGCCGTGACTCATCTGCTGCCCGCGAGCGCTGCTCGCCTGCGGCGTCTCCGCGTGATGGCTGCTGCGCTGCGGGACGCCCTAACCTCCCACACGGGATCGGCGACGTGGCGCGTCTCCGCCACCTTCTTTGGCGAGCTCGATGGTGGGAAAGCTGCTTGCCTCAACTGGCAGCAGACATTCACAGGCGCGGTCGTGGCGCAGCGGGCTGACGGCACGTGGGAGATTTCCTGGACGCTCGGACAGGCGGCGCTCATTGGCTAGGACGCTGCGCGGCGGTTTCGGGCCGGTCGTCAACCACGCGCCGAGCTACAACCTGCCTTCACCCTACACCATCGGCGGCTCGGAGGGTGCGTACTACATCCAGGCGATCAGCCCCGGTGCATACGCCCTGCCGATGGAGCAGAACGCCGCAGACTTCACTGGCGTCCCCGTCTGGGAGGTTGGTCAGTTTAAGGCGATCAATAGCGCCATCGACGCCAGTGTGCTCTTTGGTATTTGCTACAGATGGCAATACACGGACACAGATGGGGACGGTCTCTACCATTGCATCGGGCTTCGCGGCATCGGCCAAGCGAACGGGCGCTACAAGGTCGCGCTCACACAGAACGATGGCACAGCGGACGCCATCTCTTCCTCCGACTACGCTTCAAGCGACCTGCTGACGATCCGCCGCGAGTGGAACGGGACGACCTGCATCCTTGAGATCAACGGTCTCGTGGAAGCGACCTTCACTACGGCGAACCGACCGACCAATGGCCGCGTCCTCCTGTGGGTCGTCACGGGCGATGTGGGAACGGGGCTGACGAAGCGGTGGTCGAATTGGGCCACTGCCACAGGAGCGAGTGGAGCCGACCGGCCAGGCGCAACGGCTGAGTCCTTCCGCCTCGACCCAAACGGCAACGTCGTGGACGGGTGGGTGGGGGTCTACACGGACTGGGACGACTTTGTGGCGGGCGGGACGCCGGACGACGGGACAACGATCTGCTACGCGGCACAGGGTATCGCCACAGAGGTTTCAGCGCTCACGACGGCTTCGCCAACGGGGGTCGTTGGTGGCGTCTATGTCATCATGCGGACACGGATGAACGTGGCGAACAAGGGTGCGACGCTTTACGCCGTGATCCAGCAAAGTGGAGCCAATCAAGTCCTGAAGCTAATGGATACCATCGACAACACGGAGTGGCGCGGGGTGCGCGGCTTGATCAACACCGCGCCTGGCGGCTCCTGGGATATTCCCAATCTCGAAGCGGGAGCCAAACGCTTTCCGGCAGGCGACGCCGCCAACCTGGAAGTGACTGCCCTCTGCGTCGAGCTGATCGCGCTGACGGACGATCCCGCAGCAGCCGCCGCAGACCGCCGGAGGCTGCTGGCAGCAGGATAGATGGTGCTATGAACCCGATCCGGCTCCTGCGCCAGAGGTTCTGCTGGCAGCACCGCTACAAGATCGCCGACATCATGGCCTGCCGGACGGCCATCGAGGAGGACGAAGGATGAGTATTGAGGATCGCTTGGCGGCTATGGAAGCGAGGCTGGACGCGCTTGAGCGTAGGCAAGCCGTGCTCGATGCGGCTTTCAGTGTCATGCGGTGGGCTGCTCCGATTCTTGTTGGCGTCGCGGGACTAATCATCGGGAGGTTTGTATGAGCCAGACGGACATACTTCAGATCATTGGGACAGCAGGGATGCTTCTGTTTGCGCTCATCTTGTGGCGCATCTCCGTGCTGAATGGCAGGCTCTATGCTAGGTATGGGCGTGAAGCGATGGCGGTATCGAGCCTCTATATCATGTTCATTGTCCTCATGCGAGCGTTAGACACAGCGAATATCCTGACGCCACCGGATGCGAGAACATACAATGGCCTGGCGATCTTCGTCGCTCTGGCGATTTTAAGCCAAGTTGCAGGCATTATCCAGATCGGGAATCATCGGAGGAGCGACCAGGACAGAGGTGAATAGAGAAAGGAGTGGACTCGTGGAAGATAGCATCGCGTTAGGGGGCATGGCGGCGATCCCAATCATCACCGCCGTCTTGCAGGCTGCAAAGGGCTTTATTCCAATGCGAGCGCTGCCGCTCGCGGCTATCGCCATCGGCATCGTGTGGAATGTCTCCCTTACAGTCGGGACAGATGAGTTCACAAGATTAGATATCCTTCGTGGTGTCGTTTACGGATTGGCGGCGAGTGGGTTCTATTCCATCACCAGGACAGGTGTGGATGCTGCAAGGAACATCGTCAATGGACGCGATCAGTAAGGCAATCGAAGACGCGATCTCCGAAGCGGAGCGCCAGCTCGAACCCAGCTCGATAGACTATCTCGTTTGGGGCGGGCAGGCGTTTATCTGGAGTTGGGTCATCTTCTTGGGAGGTCATGTCATGGCAATGGCTTTATGGATGGAAGTGGCAAGACGGTACTTGACACAGAGAGCTTGATATGTTATAACATCTCCGTCATCAAGAATCTCGGTTTTCTTCCGCTGGATGAGCCGAAGGAGGTCTACTGGGATGAGCAGTATCGAATCATGCTATTCGCATTGCATCGCGGACAGGTATCGAGGATTCTACAAAGCGGGGCGTGAATGTTGGAGATGTGGCGGCAGTCTTTTGGATGGATCGTGTGTGCAATGTGGAGCGCTGCCGGAGCGCCCTCTCTTAGGCTCTGCTAAAAAGAGGCGGAATGTAATGCGTTCTCATGGAGCGATCTTATGAGTTGGATGTACATGAGCCGCGTTGAATGGGGAGCGGATACTACGCTCCCGAGACTGGGCTGGAATGTCCCCTTTAAGATGCGGAAGCTCGCCATCATGCACCACACGGTCGTTATTGATGATGATGCGACGCCTAATCTCTGGGAGACAGAGGGCGAGGTGAAAGCGAAGATGCGCCAGCTTCAGCGCATCCGGCCCGATCTGGGACTCGATGTGCCGTACAACTTTGTGGGATTTCTCATGGCTGAGAGCTTCACGAAAGCCCGACTGATCGTAGCAGAGGGGCGTGGTTGGGCCAGAAGCGGAGCGCATACAAGAAGCCATGATACTGAGGGTAACTGGCTCAACGACAGCGGCATCGCGCTTGCCATCGAGGGCAACACGAACCTAATGCGCGACTTCGCGCCGCACATCCCGCCTATCAATGCGTTTTGGTTCTGGCTAAAGTCCACTCTGCTGCCTAATCTTGGAGAGATACATCCACAGGGCCGGTCGATATGGGGGCACAGGGACTTTCGGCCAGGCACGGAATGTCCAGGGACGGCACTGTGGGCGGCTATCGGCAAGTTAGGATTCGAGGAAGAACAGGAGGACAGCATGGCAGTCATACTGGTCAAGCAATCAGACGTATCAGGTGTGTTCCTGACCGACTGGATACGCAAGCGGCCCGTGGACGCACAAGAGACTGTGTTCCTGCAATTTATCGGTGTGCGAGGCCCCATCGAAATCGATCCAGCCATCTTGCAGGCCATACCAGGCCCGTAGCCAGAGGAGCCCATCAGTTTTCCTCCCCACCACCCCCGCCACCAGCAGAGGCGACTGGTGGGCTCCTCTGGCTACAACAAGGCGGAGAAGAAGATAGGAGGTGTGATGTGAAGCTACAGATATCCCGCACTTTCTTGGCGGAGAGAGATAGTAAGGTCGGGGTTCACTGAGATGGCTACTCCCGACGCTCTGCGCGATCCTCATCGCGATGAGCGCGGTACTAGGACAGGGAGGTGATGCGCTACGCTTGAGTACTGGCCCGCGTTTGTTCTCGTCTACATCGGGATTGTCTGGCTCCTGGTCAGCCTGGCTGAACGGCGGGATCGCTGATGACCTTGCTACTCAGTTGGAAGTCGGCTCTGCGCTCATGGCGCTCGCGGAGGCAGTGGCGGCGGATACGCCGCTCACTCGGCCATCTAGTGAAATCGTTCAACAGGCTTACCTTCGAGTCCTCGATGTGCGCCTACGAGATGTCGAACCTTCGCAGGATACTATTCACCAAGTTATCCGCCGCGAGTTCTCCCAGCGCGGCCTCGACTGGGAGTACGCCTGGGAAGTAGCGCGATGCGAGAGCGACAGTTTTGCGCTGGACGTTATCTATGGCCCACGGACGGGCGCGGCGGGAGAGAGAGGCATCTTCCAGTTGCTCCACCCAGCCGGCGTCGGCACACGATTCTTAGAGGCTGGCTACACCGACTTCTTCGAGCCGATGCAGCAGATACCTTTCGTCGCCGAGTACGTGGCTGAGAACGGTTGGGGACAGTGGACATGCGCGAGATAGTAAGGAGGTAAGAAACAATGGTCAGGCTAGTGCTCTATTATGTCGGTGCGATGATCTTTATCATGGGACTCGTGTTTGGGGTCATCGCCGGCGTCTGGGGTCTTCGTGTGGCGACAGCGGGCCTCTACGGAAGGGGCGAGGCTCGTGTCCAGATTCAGTCCGCTCCCTTCCGCATCGAAGCCTATCAGAGCTTTTTCGCTCAATGCGCTTCGATCCAGGGTCTCGAAGGGCAGATTGACGAGCTTGAACGTACTCTCCCGAGGATGATCCCCGGCACACGGGCCCACAACTACACCATCTCGGCGCTCACTGGAACGAAGGGTCTTCGGCACAACAGTATCGCCAAGTACAACCAGGATGCGCTCAAAGACTATACTGAGGGCCAATTCAGAGACCGTGATTTGCCCTACCAGCTCCCCGACAGCAATTATCCAGCAGAAGGAGGGAAGACGATATGCGCTTTGCAGTAGTTGGCTTGGTGCTCCTAGCCCTTCTCAGCGCGGCTTGTGAGTCAACACAATCAGGGGCGCAGCAACGCCAGCGCAGTGTTGAGACGCGGACGGAAATGTTTGCCAGAGCGGAGGCGCTGATACCCATACCACGAACCGAGAACTTTCCTCTTCGTGAGGTTCTGGCAGAGTACACGCGCCGCCAAGACCTCGTAAACCATCCCTGGTACACCTACCTGCTCAGCGATACTGGTCAGGTAACGCACTATTTCGTGAGCACAGCCGTTCCGGTCAACGCCTGTGCGTTTCTTTCCTCTACGGAGGATATTGAGACGCAGTACGAGGGTACGATTGTGGTGACAGCGCCATCGCTGGATGGAATCTTCTATGGTGGTGCTGGTGCTGCCGCTGCGTGTGATGGCTGGATTTTTGTTGACGCCGCGACCGGAGTTATGGGGCTGGCTTTCGGGATCAAGATCATGACGTTTGACGCGCCCCTCGTGCTCGAAACAGAGCCTATCTTGATTCGGCCTGTCGAGTGATGGCTTCGAGATCACGACAGCCTGGGTCGCCGAGCGCGTCGCCCGCGGCGGCTGGTGGGCGTACACCACGGCGGCGGCTTGCTAAAAGGCGCTTCGTGCTCACCGCCAGGTGGCTGCGGCGGCGCGGCAAGGGATACATAAATGCGGACTGCGGCTACATGGAGAGCTTCGAGCGTGAGTGGCCCGACGGCGCGGAGATCACCGCTAAGAACTACCAGCGGGCGCGGAAGCTCCGGCTCCCAATATGGTTCTTCCTAGACCGTTGGGCTACAAAGCGTGAACAGGTCGCTCTCCGCTGGCCGTGTAACGCGGGTGTACACAACCTAGGAGATGCAGATTGTCCCCATCGTTACTCCCGGAGAGGGGACTGGAAGGTCATCAAGGAGATATTGCAGATGAAGGGCTACGAGGTGCCGGATGAGTGAGCACCAGCGGACCGCACACCCGCATTATGTTGGGGGAGGAGCCATGAGCGAGCAGACCATCGGCGAGCGGGAGGACGAGGCGGCGTTCCGCAAGATGGAACGGGCCTTCTTTGCCTTGCCGAGGGGAGGGCCAAGCTACTCAAGTTGGCCGTCAATCGCTGATGCGCTCCGCCGCTGATGCGCTCCGCTTCGCCTGGGTTGCTGGCCTTCGGTGGGGAGAGAAACGCGGTTGCTGAAGGAGGAGCCTACATAATGCCATCTCACGCCGTTGTCTTACTATCGGGGGGCCTTGACTCAGCCGTGCTGCTAGGCATGGTAGCGAGAGAGAGTCCACAAGCTACCATCCATACGCTTACATTTAGTTATGGACAGCGCAACGTCTGGGAGCTTGGCTGCGCGATGGACATATCGCACTACTATGCAACTAGGCATCACGAGCTTGGACTTAGAGGTATCCTTTCTGGCGGACTTGTCGAGGGTACTATTCAGACTCGTCAGTACGAGACGGAGCAGGAAGCAATCGCTTCAGATCATCAGGATATCATAGTACCCTTCAGGAATGCAGTGTTTATTTCAGTGGGCGCTAATTTCGCATTGTCTATTGGCGCGGAAGAAGTCTACCTAGGAATACATCTTCGGAATTGGCACAATGGCGCCTTCGTCGATTGTAAGCCCGAGTTCGTTGGTGCAATGACGGCTGCTGTCTATACTGGCACATCGGGGAGACTCAGACTCTTAACGCCTCTTCAATGGATGTCCAAGGCAGAAATCGTCAAAATGGGGGACTCGATTGGCGTGCCATTCCAGTTTACAAGGTCATGTTTCGCGACAAAGATCCCCTGTGGCTCTTGTCGTGAATGCATCGCTCGAAAAAATGCCTTCGCAGAGAATGCCTTAATTGACCCGTGATGACAGATGACAATTCGTTCCCCGCCAAGCGGCTGATCGTCTTCGCTGGGACTTTGCCTGGAGCGAGGAGTGTTGCACTCTATCGTCGCAAAGCAGAAGCGATCATGGTATCACACGAGTCGGTCAGAAAAGGCTCCTGGTGGGAGAGGGAGAAGCGCAAGCACTTCGACCACTGGCCCCAGTACCGTTATCTCGACAGCGGTGTGTTCACATTGATGCGGCAAGCGGGCATATCAAGAGTGAGCGCGAACACGCAGCCCAAACAGCAGCGGCTCGCCACACTCAAGAAGAGGATGCCTGTACAAGTTCTTCGACAGGAGCGCAAGCGTGTTGTCGTGCCGCAGGCGATCATACATGATCGCTTCATCGCGTACCGTGATTACTTAAAAGCCCACCTGGACGAGTGGGACTTTGCGTTGAACTTTGATATCGAACAGATGGATATCGAGCGCGGCGATGGCAAGGTCGTCTCTGGTCTAATGGTCGCGGAGAGGATGACGGAGCAACTTTACGAAATCTGCGGGCCTAAACTAATCGTCGTCTGGCATCCCGCTAGGATGTCATGGGACTACTGGAAAACTCTCGTAGCTAAGTACAAGTACCTGGCTATCGGAAGTGATGCGAAGCTCAGAAACCGTGAGTTAAAATATGCCTGCGACTACGCTCACACACACGGCCGCCTCGTCCACGGACTAGCAGTAGGCACGAAAGTCCTTGGAAGAGTACCCTTTGATACAGCCGATTGCTCGACGTGGATCAGTGGCATCGTCTATGGCATCTTCGCGGGCATCAACTATGGTCTGAGATACAAGAAGAACAGCTACGACAGCCGACATGCTTGGCTTGAACAATTTACCCGAGAGCTTGGTATCGATCCAGCAGTCCTCGCCACGCCTGACACGACCGGCCCAAATGCCGTAGCGAAGTTCGAGATCGCCATCGCGCTCTTTCAACGTAAGCAAGCTCTGCTTAATCCTGTTGCTACGCCCCATGAGCCTGCTCGGCTGCCTATAACATATACCATCTAGCACATACGAAGGAGGATCCAATGCTCGTCCGGGAGTTCGCTCGTCTGGTGGAAGTCTGGCGGCTCGTCGAGAAAGACCCGAGTACGAAGGAGATACACCTCGACAAGTGGGGTGCCTACATCCAAGGGATGCATGTTGAGGCTGCTCGACGCTCCGACAGTGGTGTGCTACCTCTCGACGGAGACTTCAGTGTAGATGGGCCAACTCTCTTGGGGACAGTCGCACTCTTCCGGCCAGATGCCGAGATCGACCTGAAACAGACCGAGGCATCTCTGGTGATCTCGGCTGGCGGAAGACGAGCAGTATTGAGACGCCGGGTTATCACTAATCCAATCAAGCAAAAACTCAGCTTCAAGGCAGATCGATTCGATAGCACCAGACTTCGCCGAGAGATGCCTTTCTTGAGGGCCTGCGTTGCAGGGGGAGTCGTTCAGCCTGTACTGACTGGCATCCACGTTAGACCGGACGGCAACCGAGTCATCCTGGAAGCGACTGACGCATCGAGCCGATCCGGGCGAGTCAGAATCTCTCTCCCGTGTCGGATCCCAGACCAGACTATCATTCCGGCTGCCGACTTTGAAGCGGCGCTCTCGCTGCTCGATCCAAAGTTAGGGATACGGTTCTCATCGAGGCATATCCGGCTACGAGATAAGACCACTTCGATCAAGCTCTCGTTGTTACAGCCTCCCTATCCTGATCTTGGCAAGTTGAAAAATCCAGGGAGCTACAAACACGAAGTCTCCCTGAAGAAGATAGACCTCGAAGTTGCCACCCGCGCGGCGGTACTGCTCGACAGTGATCGTCTTGTGGTATTCTCAGTCGAGAATAGGCGAGGCGCTCTACTCGTGCGAGGACAAGAGACGGGAGGCTTCCGGCAGCCTGTCGGCAGATGCGATGTCCCCGATATCGAGATCATCTTCGATGCCCACTGGCTCGACGCGACGCAGTACATTGGCGATCAGGTAGCGATGCGCTACAATGATGGCCGGACGCCAGTGTTGTTCTTAGGTAGTAAACGGATGCTCTGGATGTCACCTCTTGTGAGGTCATAATGCCCCCTAAGCTCTACCGCCACCAGGAGCAGGCCGGTGAAAAAGTGCTTGAGCTTCATGGTCGATGTGGCTTGTTTCCAGATGTGGGCACTGGAAAGACTCGCGTGGCTATCGAAGCGGCCAAGCATCTCGCTAACTGCCATCGTATCCTCGTCGTCGCGCCTCTCTTCGCAGCGGGCGTCTGGCGAGATCAAGTCAAGAAATGGGCGCCGGAAGCGCGGACGTTAAGATGTATCAGAGGCTCCATTGTACAGCGAGCGGCCAAGCTCAGGAGACTGAGGATTCGTAAGCCTTCTCGTCGAGTCTATGTCGTCGTAGGCTATGAGTCCTACTGGCGCGAACCGCTGCGATCTGAAATCCTGAAATATGATCCTCAGATGATCATCTATGACGAAGCGCACCGTCTCAAAGGCAAAGGAACGAAGCAGAGCAGGTTCGCTCACTCGCTTGCGTCTACGGACGGCAAGCTGTCCAAGCCCGTCTATATTTTGGCGCTGACTGGCACACCCGCGCCCAATGGCCCGCACGACTTCTTCTCCCTCTTCAAGGCCTTTGCACCTGCGATCTTCGGCACACGATGGCTTGACTTTGAGGATCGCTACGTCGTCCGAGGGGGTTTCCAGCGATATCAGATCGTGGGCTACCGTAATCTGCCAGAGTTGGAAGAGAAAGTCGCTGCTAACTCATTCAGGATCACGAAAGCCGAAGCGCTCGATCTGCCAGAAGAAGTCGATGTCGAAGTACCTGTGGTGCTCAGCAAGAAGGCGAGAGAGATTTACGATAGGCTGGCAAAAGACGCCATCGCCGAGATCGAGGGCTTCCAGGGCAAGGGCATCGCGCTCTCGCGCATCGTGCTGACGAACATCATCAGGCTACAACAAGTCGCATCAGGCTTTGTCAAAGTCGAGGATGGAAGGATTCTGGACTTCGACACTGCGAAGCGCAATGCGCTCGCAGACTTGCTCCAGGACATAGTACAAGCCGCGGGGAGAGTGGTCGTCTTCTGCCGCTTTAGGCATGATGTTGACGCCGCTATCGAAGTCGCCAAGAAGATCGTAGGTGACGCCGTGTTCCGTATTGACGGAACGGTGAGCGTCGTAGACCGGGAGCGGCAATTGCCGCGGTTCAGGACATTCGAGCCAAGTGTGCTGGTTGGACAGATTCAAGTCGCGTCGCTCGCTATTGATCTATCCTGCGCTCATATAGGGGTCTTCTACAGCAGGGACTACTCACTCTTGAACTTCGACCAGGCTCGTGGGAGGCTGCACCGACACGGGCAGAAGGAAAAGGTGACATATTATCACCTGCTTGCGGAAAAGACTATCGACGGCAAGATATACGAGGCGCTGAAGAAGAAGGACGAGTTGCAGAGACAGCTTCTTGACAAAGGAAGGGCGCGAGTGTTCTTTGGCAGTCGTTGACATCCACACCACGAAGCGTCGATACGCAACGATCCTTGCCGATCCGCCGTGGTTCTTTCATCATCGAATGGAGATACCGTATAGTGACCCGAGAACAGGCATCTATCTACCATACTCCACCATGCGAACGAAGGATATTGCGGCCCTGCCAGTCGAAAGGATTGCTTTATCTGATTGCCAGCTATGGCTCTGGACGACTAACGCAACGCTTCCTGAAGCTATTAAAGTATTGGACGCTTGGGGATTTCAGTGGCGCACTATGAGGACATGGTGCAAGCCTAGAACCGGCATGGGCGTTTGGTTGTGGGGACAGTCGGAGCATATTATTTTAGCAACTCGTGGGCGTCCTTATCGACCTAAGCCCCCGATTCTGTCCACACTGCTGACCACGCCTAATAGATTGCCACACTCGCGGAAACCTCGGCAGTCGTATCAAGACATCGAAGCTATGTCTAAAGAACCTCGCATCGAACTCTTCGCTCGGCGTGCTCGTAAGGGCTGGGACTCGTGGGGGCTGGAAGCGAAAGAGCTGGATAGAGAGCTGGAACGAGATGTCAAGAAGTATCTTTGACCCTTCATGTCAACGCTGCATCCTCCATCATGCAGCCACGAGTGTCTGCGTCCCCGCCGACGGCCCCGACGACGCCGAGATTTTAGTCTATGGCGAAGCACCAGGAGCAGACGAAGACGCTGCGAATAAGCCGTTCGTAGGCCCCGCGGGACATGAGCTGGATGATCTGCTCAGGCAAGCCGGTCTATCCCGTAAGAGAGTCCGTGTCTCGAATGTCGTGAGGTGCAGGCCTCCAGGGAACCGAGACCCGAACGACGCCGAGCGATCCGCCTGCATGTTCTATACTGTGCGCGAGATATCGCATGTGAAGCCTAAAGTCATCGTCGCTTTGGGTGTCTCTGCGCTCAAAGCGCTTACTGGCGTCGGCAAGATAGGCGATAACCGGGGCAAGATGCTCTCGCTGCTGCCACAGTACCGTTCGAGCATACCTGTCCTGGCAACCTATCACCCGGCGGCGTACTTACATAATCCCGCAGCCCGCACTGCGTACTCGAAAGCGATTATGGAAGATATGCGCCTCGCGCAGAAGATCGCTTCGGGGTCTGTCATGCAGACGAAGATCGTCACGTCGCTGAGCCCGGGTGAATCTGTCGAGCGAACGCTCCGACGCCTGGCTCGCTGCGATGTCCTGGGCTGCGACCTTGAGTGGGAAGTTTTGCCTGCTCAGAAGAAAGACCCGCCTGGCATGTGGCCCTGGTCGAGACGCAACGACAAGCTGCCAAGGGAAGTCAGCATTGCCATCGCAGGCGAGGTAAATCACAAGCTCGTGGCTCTGTCGATTCCCTTCACAAGCGAGTACGCTCCCAAAGTACGCAAGATCATTCGCTCAGTCCCTACGGTCTACCATAACGCAATGGCAGACCTAATCTGGCTTTATCACCTGAAGTGGCCGATCAAGCTCTCGGACGATACGTACCTGCTTGCTTCGCTCCTGAACATCGATAGCTCACTGTCGCTGGAGGCTCTTGCATCCACGCTGACGGAGATGGAAGCAGGCTGGAAGAAAGGCAGTGGCGCGGGGACGATGCCGTCTTCGAGAGACGGCTGGCGCAGGCTGCTCAAGCGCAATGCGAACGACGCTATCGCCACACTGATTCTCAGGAAGAAGCTGCTTACGATGGCGAGCGAACAGGGCCGAGAGAGCGTATTGCCTCTCTACGAGCACGTACTCTTGCCTGCTACGAAGATACTAGCGAGGTCGTCGCTAAGTGGAACGCCCGTCGATGAGAATCTACTGGGAGAGATGCAACGCAGGCTGCTAGAGCGAACTTGTGATCTCACTGAGAAGATAGGCGATGCGCTCAGGCTACCGGCGGGCGGCTACGAAGCGATTATCGGTAGCGGCGAGAAACTTGCTCCTTCCCTCGAACAGCTGGGACTAAAGCTGCCTAGGACGAAGAAGACGAACAAGCCTAGCGTCACAAACGACGTTCTGCTCCAACAGAAACGGAGTCACCCTATTGTTCCGGCTATCATCCGGCGTCGGCATCTCAGGAAGCGCGAAGACAGCTACTACAGACCGTGGCGATGGCTTCTGAAAGCACAGCGAGATAGACGGCTCCATAGTGTCTACCGGCTTACTGCTGCCAGCACAGGAAGATCGTCCGCTGAAGCGGAGATGGGCTACACGTTCCAGCAGTTCCCTCGCAGCAAGAGCATTAGACGCCTGGTGTGTGCCCGTCCTGGGTGGCACATACTTTCCGTCGATCAGTGCCTAAGTGGGGATACGTTAGTCGAAACAGTCGAAGGACTAGTACCGATTAAGGATATCCAGCCTGGTGCGTTCGTCTTCGGAACTATTGGCTCAGTGCCTGTTGCGAGGAAGGTCCGCAGTCACAAAAGCATTGGCTCTCGTCAAACCTATAATATTCGTTTGAGTTCGGGTGAGGAAGTTCGAGCGACTGCTGAACATCGATTTCAACAGATGGATGGCTCCTACATACGAGTAGATGAGATGGTGCGAGGTACGAGGTTGATGCCATTCATCCGCAACAAGAGCGCCTATACCCTAATCAGAACGAATTCCTCTAAGGATCGATTTCCTGAACACCGAGTTGTTGCTGAAGGAGTGTCAGGCAGAAAATTGTCATCTACCGAATTCGTACATCACATCAATCATAATCGATACGATAATCGACCGAGCAACCTCGAAGTGCTGTCGAGAGCGCAGCATGTCTCCTATCATAGTAGGCAATTTTGGGCGACCATGACTCCCGCAGCTAGAAGGCGTCTTCGCCGACGTATGGGCGTAGCTATTTCCCAGTCCCACCGGAGATCAGCCTATGGTAAAGGTCGCACTAACTCCCAATGGGGAAAACGATCCGGTGTTACGATTCGCTGTCGCGTGTGTCGAAGGTTCCGATATTATTTCCCAAGCCAAGCTAGTGGAAAGCTACCACAGTATTGCTCCTCAGATTGCTACAACTACGTCCGTAGTCGGGGACTGAATCACAGGGTTGTCTCTATCACTCCCGCGAGAAAGGAACCTGTATACTGCATCGAGGTCGAGGACTGTAACAACTTTGCTCTTGCACAGGGCATAATCTCTCACAACTCCCAGATCGAGCTACGTATCATCGCATGGCTGGCTAGGGAGCGGAGGATGCTTGAGTTCTTTCGAGAGGGGAAGGACTTGCATACCGCGATGGCCGGGCTCATCAAGGCGCTAAACAAGGGCTGGACGCTGGAACGATACTTAGGAGACATGGATCGTTGGATGGCGGGCGTCACGCCGCAGGAGCGATTCGGCGCAAAGCCCGTCAACTTCGGATTGGGCTTCGGAGGCGGGCCAACTGTCGTCCAGAAGACGGCGCGACAAGACTATGGGATCATCTTCGACGACGATCAGGCGCAGACAGCCTACGACGCATATCACTTATTCTACCCCGACGTGCGGCCTTGGCAAGAGACGTTCTGGCGAGATGTCCAGAGAGGCTATGGCGAGACGCCACTGGGACGACGGCGGAGCGTCAGAGATGACGGCGAAGGGCCGGACGGTCTATGGCGCAAGTACATTAATCTCCCGGTGCAAGCGACCGCCTCTGATCTCTCGCTCTTCTGCATGGACTACACCTGGGAGTTGCTCCGTAACGGCGTTGGGAGAGGCGTCCACAAGGTCGTCGAGAATATAGGCTTCTTCCACGACGCTGCTCTTTTGCACCTTGATTATCAGTTGCGAGATGTCGTCTCGGGTGTCGTGCGAGAAGCCTGGGAGCACCCGCCGTTGGATCGCTTGGGCCTAGATTTCCCCGTCCCGCTCGTCGCCGATATTCAAATCGGCAAGCGCTGGGCTACTTGACAGTATCATCAGGATGTGGTATACATTATCCGCCGCCCCGGATTCTCCGTCTCAGAGACTTTGGTGACACTTTGGAGGAGCTTCCATGAAGCAGTTGCGTCTGTCTTACTCGGCAGTCCAAGACTGGCGGCAGTGCCCGCAACTCTACTGGTATAGGTATGTTGAGAAGCTGCGTCCGAAAGTCCGGCAGGCTGCGCCAGAATTAGGAACGCTCATCCATACGTACTTCGAGCGCTACTATGGCGACTTGCAACGCGAGGGCGACCCACGTAGCTCCCACAACGCCGCTCTCGACTTTATCCTTCAGAAATCTGTGCCAGAAATCCGTTCACTCGCATCTCTCGCCGATAGCCTAGGCGCAGAAGAAGAGGCGAAGAAGCTCCTAGCCCTCCCCAAGACGGCAAGGCGCTTGCTGAATGCCTACTACCGCGTGCATGGGCGGACAGACGCACAGGAGCACAAGATTCTGGCTGTCGAACGCAAGTTCGAGCTGCCCGTAATAGACGGCATTGTGCTGCCCGGCCAAATCGATCTCGTCACGCGAAACAAAGATGGTGTCTGGCTTTGGGAGCACAAGACGACAGGCAGCATACCGTCGCAAGGACGCCGCTTCAGAGACCTCCAGACATTGCTCTACAAAGTAGCCGTAGAGGAGCTACTACTTCATCATGAGTTGACTGGGCTGATCTGGAATTATGTCCACACGACTCCTCCGCAGCCCCCAAAGCTGCTTCGGAATGGCACCTTGAGTGTGGCGCAGCACCAGACGACAACCGTAGGACTCTACCGCGCCGCCATCAAGAAAGCTGGCTTAGATGCCTACAAGTATGGCCCCTTCTTGCGAAGGATCGAACGCCGAGAACGCCAAGTCATGTTCCCTCGCTATACGCTGCCGATAGTGCAGTCTGAGGAGGTGCTGCTGCGTGACTATGCAGCCTCTGTGCATCAGATCGCGGACGCGCATCAGAGCAAATCCTTTGCCCCTGTGCGGAACATAGCTGCTCACTGCGACTGGTGCCCAATGCTCAAGCTTTGTCAGGCGGCGATAGCGGGAGGAGATACAGATGATTTAATGCGCCGTCACTACACGACAGAAGAGAAGAAGGAGAGGAAGAGCCGTGGCGAACCATAAGTCGATCCTAGAGCGCATTCGCAAGCCCATCGCCGCCGCAGAGCAGTTCGTCGTCGTCATCTACGCTCGCGGGGGTGTTGGTAAGACGACACTGCTAGGCACCATACCAGGCAAAGGCCTTGTCATCGACATACCGCAGTATGAAGGCGGAGACATGGTGCTCGCAGATAAAGCCAATCGCATCGACATCGCACCCGCCGAGACTTGGGAGGAGTTGAATGATCTGTATCTCGCTCTCAAGAAGGGGCCCGTCAGCGGCAAAAAGTACGATTGGGTGGGGATAGACACTGGGACTGCCTGCCAACAACTTGCGCGTAGGAAAGTTCTCAAAGAGAGAGACGAGATCGCCTCGAAGCGTTATGAGATCAGACTCCAGGACTACGGTAGCATCGGAGAACTCATGGGCCAACTCTTTGAGCGATTCCGAACGCTCCCTATGCCTGTCTACTTCACAATGCAGGAGCGGCTGCGGCGAGATGACCGGGAACTCGAAGGCAGTGAAGAAGGCATCATTGTGCCAGACGTTACTCCGGCGTCGCTTAGGACTCTTATCCCACATCCTATCCTGATTGGCCGTCTCTATATGCACCAGAATGACTCCGGCGATTGGGAACGCTATCTGCGAGTCGGCCCGCACGCTAACTTCGTTACGAAGGCTCGTTCTGTACCCGGTCGCAGTCTCCCACCAGTCATCCGCAAGCCCAATCTCGGGCGCATCGTCGCTTGGATGCGAGGCGAAGATGTCAAGCGCCCTCGTGCAGCGCCGGACGAGACGCTGACCGTCGATCTAGGAGAACAAGAGAGTAGTTAGGAGGATGATCCATGATCCTAGTGTGCTAGTCCACAGCCCCTCATCGTCTGATGATATTAGACAGAAAGGATGATTCCAGTGGCAGAAGTAATCGTCAACTTCAAGGGTGCAGACCCAGTAGCCGGAGGAGCGCGGTTCGACCGCGTGCCGGAAGCCACATACCAAGTCAGGTGTTCCAAAGCGGGACCTGTGCAGACCAGCACCGGCAAGCCCGCGCTAACCGTGACACTTGAGATCGCTCAAGGGCAGTACAAGGGTAAGAAAGTGAGCGATTGGTTTGTGCTGCCGCGAAAGGGAACGGACGACAGCATCTTCGGTGTCCAGAGGCTCCACGGCTTCATGGTCGCTTGCGGACTCAAGCGGCAAGATGGCAAGGTGCCCCTGTCGAAGATTGCCAAGGCGCTCCTGAAGCACGAGTGCATAGCCGAGATCGTGGATGCGACGTTGCCAGAGACAGAATCGCAGAAGGCGCGGACAGTCTCTTCCCCACAAGCGTACTACTCGCTGAAGGCGAAGGAGCCTGCGGCTGAAGAAGAAGAGGAGGAAGAAGAGGAAGAGGAGGAGGGTGGCGAAGACGAAGAGGAGGAAGAGGAGGAGGAAGAGGAAGAAGAAGAAGAAGAAGAGAAGAAGCCCCGAAAGTCTCGCAAGGCTTCTGCTAAAGCCAAGAATAAGGTAAAGAGTACGGCCAAGAGCAAAGAGGACGAAGACGAAGACGAAGACCTCTACGAAGAGGAGGAAGATGAGGACGAAGAATGAGGCCCGCTTCTGATCGGGAGAAGGATCAAGAGGAGGATGTTGCGCTTTTGAGGGAGTGTCTAAATAACGCGCTAGGAGTCGTAGTATGTGTCCAAGAGAGTCTACAGCCAATAGCCTTCGAGATTGCGCTCAGATATCTCATCCGAATGGCTGTTGAGGAAGAGGATCGAGAAAGGGATAGAGCCGAACAAGCAATCCAGAAAGAGGGGGGCGCACATGAGCTGGTGAGTAGGAGAGTATAGCGATGGCTCATCTCATACAGTGTGATCAGTGCCCCCGAACCGCAACCGCTGGACAAGCATACGGCTTCTTGCACATAAGCGAGGTGTTGCCGACGTGGCCTGCTATGTATCTTGGTAGTGTAGAGATGCTACAGAAACATGTGTGCAGTCCAGCCTGCCTCCTCGCGCTGGCGAATGAGAGGAGCATAGAGTGGGCGCTGCGCGAGGAGCGAGAACGGGAGAGAAGTGAGAGGAGCGAGCGGAGCAGCCAGGACCGAGAGCAAGGCGGCGAAGATAAAGACAAAGCCAAGCGGAAGTCATGAGTGAAACCGCGATCAAAGATTCCATTCTCAAATGGCTGCGCCAGCAAGGGTGCTACGCGGTTAAGATTCATGGGGGCCCCATGCAGGAGCGGGGCCCCCTTGACATCATCGGCTGTTGGCATGGAAGGTTCTTTGCCATAGAAGTGAAACAGCCAAGAAAACTTCCTACCGAGATGCAGAAGCATCACCTCCTCAGGATCATCTCGGCTGGAGGAGTCGCTTTCGTCGCCGACAGTCTCCAGGACTGCATCCACCAACTACTGATGTGGGATATCCATCTTGAAGAAGCATCACTCCAAACTCACTGATATCTGTTCCCTCTGCGACGCGCCTGTCTGGCAGTACGCGGAAGACGGAACATCGTACTGTGAGGCTCACGCTCGCTGGCAGCATCTAACACTCGAACGGATGAGACACCCGCTCGACGCGTACCAGAAGCGAGCATCCGTCATGCCAAGCCGTCGAGAGCGGGCCGAGAAGACGGTCGTTGGGATCATCAAGCGCATTGGCTACGCCGAGGCGCTTTGGGTGGCCGAGCATCTGGCTTGGGAGAACGAAGTTCAGTGGTGGGACTCACGGCTCATCATCAGACTCTCGGACATGCAACTGGTCGCCTTCGCGGCGGCGATTCGAGCGCACTACGAAGCAATCTACCCCTCGATGAAGAAGAAGGACGAACCGACGCGAGGAGCGGATGGCAATGTCAAACCCACAGACCAGACCGAAGAAGCGGAGCCTAAACCCAAGAAGAGGAAGAAGGCGCGCTTCCGGCTCTAGTATTCGAGAAGCCGCACTCGCGTATGCCGCGCAGAGCTGGCCGGTTCTAGCCTGCTATACGAACACACCTACCGGCTGCTCGTGTGACGATAGTCGATGTTTGTCACCTGGCAAGCATCCGCTTGCGAAGATCAGCCCGCATGGCGTCCAGAGCGCGACGACCGATCTGGATGAGATAGCACGCTGGCCGAAGACTGCCAATATAGGTATTGCGCTCGGCCACAAGAATCTCCTGGCACTCGACGTAGATGACGCCGAGATCGCTGCTGCGCTCCTCGCTCCCGAGACGGTGTTACAAGATGAAACAGGCGCCGTGCGAACTGGGCGCGGAGTCCATGTGTACTTCCTATGCTCTGGCGATAAGCGCACAAGGCATCTGAGAGATAAAGTCACCGGCCACAAAATCGGCAGCATACAAGGCCTAGGCTCTTACGTCATCGCTCCTCCGTCTGCTGCTCCGGTTGGAAGGCTCTATAAGTGGATCGGCCAGAAAGCGGGCGACTGGATACCACACCTTATAGAGACGACCGATGCGCTGAAGTATGTCAGGCGCTTGCTGGCGCCTCATGGTGTGGAGCCAGTCGAGACCCGCAATGTCGATGTCGAGAACCTGCCGGACACACCCATCGAAGAATACGATCTCCATGACATCTCACAGCGGGTCGCTCGTGCTGATGATCTGCTGAACATCAGGCGAAGGCTCCGTGGTGAGCGGCTAGAGGGTGTGCGAGATACCGAGAAGGACTTAAGTGGCTGGGAGCACTTCGCGGCCTGCCAAATATTGCGTACCGCGAAGCAGTACAATATCGCCTCGGTGGACTCCCTTATCCTCGCGGGCATCATCAAGAAGCTCGACCGCGTGTATTATGGGAAGTTTGAGTCGGATGTCGAGCGTGGCCGTCGTAGCCGCTCTGCTGCGGACAAGCGCTACCACATAGCCGCCATACGAGCGCTGGACGCCGAGAATATGCGGCCAGAGCCGCCACCAGACGGCGCTGAGCCGCCGGATGAGCTTGATCTGGTGTCTAAGACTGGCGCGGATAAGGCGGCGGACGTGGTGGACGACCAACCGAGCTATCTTTGGGATGAGGAGGTTGGCAGGCTATACCATGTCACCTACCACAAGAAGGCCACTACCCAAACGCGAGTCGCAAACTTCATGGTGAAGCTCCTCTCAGAGATCGTGGTTGATAAAGGGAGTGCGACGCCTGATCGTGTTTGGCGTGTCCAGATCACATCCGCGACCGGCCACGTGCGCGAGGTCTCACTGCGAGCGGACGAGTTTGACAGCACGGGGTCTCTTGAGCGGGCGCTCTCGCACAAGCTCTCCCATGACTACATTGTCTCGCATAATGGCCATGTTCACCTGAAGCCTGCTATCCTGGAACTGACGAACCCGCATGAGGTGCAACGCTACAGCATCCGAGCAACGCCTGGGTGGTGGACGATTACGAACGATCTTGGAGAAGAAGAGCGCGTGTACCTGCTTCCCTCTGCACTTGGCGCGATCACGAGGAGGGGGCTGAAGACTGATCTCAGGATGCGGATGGACGAACTTGCCGAGATCGAGGATGAGATCGCACGAAAAGAATTCGAGCCTTACGGCAGGGGCGTCAGACTGCCAGCATCGAAAGGAGAGAAGCGCCAGGCGTGGGGAGCATTGCGAGCGCTCATCGAATGTGGGCCGCTCGGCATCACGGTGCCAATAGTCTTGCAGGTGCTCATGGGGCCGGTTTGGTCTGCTGGTGCGGACGAGGTGCCGTCGCTGCTGCATATCACGGGGAGAACGGGTGTCTTGAAGACGAGTTTCTGTCTCGCGGCGATGTCGCTGTTCGGGACATTCCGCAAGACGACGCCCCCGACTGCAAGCTGGACATCCGTCTCGCCGTCCGCACTCAGGTCTTTGCTCAGCGCTGCGAAGGATATGACGGTGTTGGTGGATGACTATAAAGAGGGCGCCGTGTATGACAAGCGTGGGATGCGCGAGCTTGTGCAGGCCTATGCTGACAAGTCGATGCGTCAGCGCTTAAAGTCGTCGGGGGAGCGTCGCAAGAGCCTGGAGCTTCAAGCTGTGATGCTCAGCAATGGAGAAGATCGCTGGGAGCGCGAGGCGTCGATGGTCGCCAGGACGATATTCCTGGATATTCATGACCGGGACATCGACGACCAGAAACTCCGTGTGGCGCAGGATGCTGTTGATGCAGGAACAATGCAGCTACTCGGCGGACACTATCTCTCTTGGCTCGCTCGACAGGACAGTCTCTTCGAGAAGCGCGAGGTCGAGGAGAAGCGCGAGCGCTGGCACCGAAAGCTGCTGGAAACATCCGAACGATATGACATGCACAGGAGGCTTCTGGCGTCTGTCAGTACAGTGGCGGCGGTGGGTGATGTGTTCTTGGCGTTCGTGGAGGAGTGCTACCCGAAACAGTATGCCGAAGCGCGGCGCTGGATGCGAGCGGGCATTCGTGGTCTGGTATCCGGCACGAGGGAACGAGGGGAAGAAGTGAAGCGTCTTGCTCCGTTAAGGCAGATGCTCGACTACATCGCAAGCGAAGCCGAGGCGGGGAAAGTATCACTCATGCCGCTGCGTGGCATCACGGGGACGAGAACGCGATTGCCTGATTCTCCTCGCGCCGAGATCATCGGCTGGTGGTCTAGAGGCAAGTATGAGCGACAAGATACGAAGACTCGACGCATCATGCATTTGAACGAGAGTACGACCTTCAGTTGGTATCATCGTGAGATGCGCCGTCAGGGCAGAGAGGTCACTTTTTCATGGAGTGCGGTCTTGCAGGAAGCCAAGAATGGCTATGGCGCCTACGAGCATCGACTTCGGGTTGGTCGTCACAAAAGACAGATCAGGCTGGTGTCCATGCCACTCAAGCTGCTAAATATCAGTGAGGTACATTAGTGCCTCACTGGATTAGGCTGTATAACTGGGGACAAAGATGTCACTCTGTCTCAGACCTGTCTCCTATCTAGCTCCCTTCTAAGAGTGACAGAGTGACATTAATTAATTGAGAATATATGATGAGAGAGAGACTCGGGCCGTCTGGGGGGTTTTGACCATGAAGAAAGCATATAGACGATCTAGAGATGTCACCGTCACTCTCTTAGGAGAGCTTAGTGAAGATAAGAAGAAGAGGATCTTTGCTTGGAAAGCTGTCGTTGCCCACCTTCTAGAGGTGGATGGGCCAATCTGTTCTTTATGTAGTAAGTATCTCTCAACAGTAGATGATGTTAGCGTTGATCATATTGTTCCAAGAAGTATGGGAGGTTCGGATCGATTGGAGAACTTCAGGCTGGCCCACCGGAAGTGTAACTCGGCTCGCGGTGATGGAAAGAGGCATTCTGGCTCCCTTGTTTTAGCAGGTATCATCCCCGAAGGGGTTGCGTCTCGGAGTCCAGAGTATAGGGAGCTATATAAGGATGCCAAGGATGGCATCATCATTGACTGGCGAGCCAAGCATAGGTACCTTATTGGTGTTGGAAGGCGCTTTTCCATCTTGGAATGGATACGCATCCAGTATGACGTTCACGCAGTAATTTGGTGTGTTTACGTCCAGCAGGGGGAGGAGGCCGCAATGGCATACGAACCAGCAAGAGAGGAGTTTGGACTAGCGTGAAAATAGGGAAGACGTATCGTTTTGAGGCGGCACACCACTTGCCGAATCATAGGGGAGGCTAGAATGGGACGGAAACCACTATCCTCGTATTCACCAGAAGTCGCCGCGAGAATGCGCGCTGATATAGCAGCAAAGATGCGCGCCGCATGGGCTAATAGAGATGAGAACGGTTTGGGCCAGAAAATAAACGGAGCCCAGCGTCCATCTGTCCGGCTTCGTATCGCCACCGCAGTACGCCGTCAATGGAAGCGGGGTGCTTACAACAGCAGGATAAATGGGATGTCTGGAAGATATGGGAAAAGGAATCCATTATGGACTTGGGGCAAGACGCACTATGCTGAGATCCTGGAGCAGTACGAAGAAAAGGTATGTCGGTACTGTGGGAGCCGTGCCGTTCTCAACGCTCATCATCTTGATGAGAACCACGACAATTATCTGCTGACGAATCTGGTTTGGGTTTGTGTGCCTTGTCACATGTGGCGCTTTCATTATGGCATGAGCAAAAAGCACCCGAAGCAGAAGAAGGCGCCGTTCGTCACAGTTGGGAAGCGCTTCTCATTCGAGTATGCTCACATATTGCCCTGGCATCCGGGGAAATGTGCGCGGCTTCATGGTCATACGGGGCATCTGAATGTCGAGGTTCGAGGGCGCCTCGATCCTAATGGAGTGGTAATGGACTTTGCCGACCTCAAAGCCTGTGTCAAGAGCGCAGTTGTCGAGCCCTTGGATCATCAATTGCTAAACGATTTTCTACCTAACCCAACATCCGAGGAGATGCTTGTTTGGTGCTGGTTTCGGTTGGAGTCCATTGGATTAAAGGGGCTCCACCGCATTCGCTTCGAGGAGACTGATACTTCTTGGTCTGAAATCTCCACCGATGCTCTACTGGAAGCATACGGTTGGGATAAATCGCGGAAGAAAAGCGCTTGGCTCCTTGGAAGAAAGGTGGTGAGCGCACGAGCAGGAGGAGCCTAAATACTGAGCCGTGTCCGGCTGTACGAGACGGAGAAGTGCTATGCCGAATGGACACCGTAGAATCTACCTAGATGGAAGATATCGGAAGAGAGAGATGTTGCTTGCCTTCGCCGCTTGGTTGAAAACGAACAACTTCATTATCACCTCTCGCTGGATCAAGGGGGGCCATATCATCTCGGATGACGAGCTTGGGAATGGAGAGGTGTATAGGCAGCTTGGGGAACGCTATGCCAGAGAAGACTTGGCCGACATCGATCATGCCGACCTCGTGATATGCTTCAGTGAGACGCCCCATACAGTGTCCAGCCGTGGGGGCAGACACGTCGAGCTTGGCTACGCTCTCGCTACGGGTAAAGACATCTGGGTGATAGGCCCTATCGAGAATGCGTTTCACTGCCTGAGCGAGATTCGGCGTTTTCAGACTTTGGAGGAGTGTATGGCAGTGCTAGCGAAGGAGGCCACGATGCCACAACAGACTCATCCTAGTCCAGAAGAGGTTGGAGAGCAGTTCTTCTATACGGGGGATAAATCACATGATTGAGGTTAGCGAAATCTATTGGACATGTGATGAATGTAACCACATCTTTTCTGTAGGTGAGGACGGCAACGTGGAAGTCATTGTCGTTGATAGGCACTATGAACTCACTACGATGGCTGATGAGGTGCGAACATTTCTTCGAAGGAAGAGAAGCGCGGTTGTTTGTGGAGCGTGTCGTGGGCTGGCGAAGGAGCGCGGAGGTGATTGAAGTCAGCGAGATGTATCTGGCTCCACAGGGAGAGGGGCCGAATCTTGGCAGGCTGTCGCTCTTCGTCAGGCTGCATCGTTGCAATCTGAGGTGTGCCTGGTGCGACAGCAAGTTTACATGGAACGAGAGTGATCCTGCGTTCGGAAAGTATCTTGTCTACGAATCTCCCAAGCAGCTTGCCGACGCGATGCTGCGTACCACCGGCGGCGGCGGGCTCTGCCACGCTGTCGTGCTCACAGGCGGCGAGCCTCTGCTCTGGCAGTCGTCCTTGCCTGAAGTTCTTACCCTCTACCGCGCCGAGCACCCGTGTCCGGTGGAAGTCGAGACGGCGGGCACCATTGTTCCGAACGATGAGATGGCGCGAATGTGCAGCTTCAACATCTCGCATAAGCTCGTATCTTCACAGAACACTCATGCCGCACAGGAGTACCTTTGGAATGAGGCTGTGGTGCGCCGAGTGATCATCGCGGGCGCACTCCTGCTGGATAA
>Ga0209342_10000309_pt1 | contig 54645 bp, 75 predicted proteins | sample RifCSP16_2_FD_184023 | JGI IMG/M metagenome (GOLD analysis project Ga0209342, IMG submission 184023) | Soil microbial communities from Rifle, Colorado - Rifle CSP2_sed 16_2 (SPAdes) (version 2) | ecosystem: Environmental > Terrestrial > Deep subsurface > Rock core/Sediment | place: Rifle... | reverse complement strand
CCGATTGTTCCGCGATCCTGGGGTTCGAATGTGCCACCACGGCGGACGAGTGGGTCGAGTGGTGGGACGGGGGTTGCGCTGGTCGTGACGTCATGAGCCGCCTGGACCCCGACAACGGGGCCTTGAAGATCGTGTCGGTCGGGGAACTCAGCTGGGGCGATGAGCCCGAGGGCCTAGGGTACCAGCAGATCAAATTCGCCCTGTGGTGCGGGATTGCCGCGCCCCTGGGGATCAGGTAACCAAAAGGAGAACAAGATGAAGATTCACAACGTGCGGTTGGGCCACGCGAACAACAGTAGTTCGTCCCACTCGCTCTTGCTGTTGAACCCGGGGGTCAAGGACGTGAGGTCTCGAGGCGCCGAGGGAGGGGATTTCGGATGGAACTTCTTCACCGCCGCGAGTTCGGAGGACAAGGCCATGTACCTGGCCGTGACGTTGGAGCAGCAGCTCTGCCATGAACTTGGGGATTTTGCCGGTCGCGCGGTCACCAAGGAGATCCTGGGGATCAACATGGAGAAGGACATGTACGTGGATCATCAGTCCACCCTCATGATGCCCAGGTATTTCACAGGAGACTTCGGCCGTCGCAAGGGTGTGCATGTCGAATTTGTCCGGGCGCTGGACCAGTTCCTCATGAGATCCGACGTCGTGATCCTTGGGGGTAACGATAACACTGATGAGAAACACCCTCTTGCATCGAAAGGTCGCGAGGTCTTGGAATTCATCCCCAGGGAAGAGTCGTCGGAGAACTTCATCGCCCGGCAGGACGACCAGGGCTATTGGGTTCTATTCAACAAGCAGACGGGTGCCAAGGTGAGGTTCTCGTTCGCCGATCCGACGGACACGTTTCAGCCCGATCGTTCCTCTGCTCCCGAGCTTGTGGATCTCAAGATCACGGATCACTGCACCTTCGGGTGCCGGTTCTGTTACCAAGGGTCCACGGGTGACGGGAAACATGGGGATAAAGCTAGGATTATTCAACTGATCAGTGATCTGGCTGATCTCGAGGTATTGGAGTTGGCGATCGGGGGAGGTGAACCAACTCTGTATCCAGGGTTCGAAGGCCTGTTGAAGAATGCCAAGGCCCACGACATCAACGTCAATTTCACGACCCGGAATCTCAAGTGGCTCGAAAGTGCCGACCAGACCGCCGGGATCATGGAGGGGGCCAGGACGTTTGCGTTCTCTGTCCATTCGCCGTATGAGGTTCAGCAACTCAATACCCTGTTGGTCAAACGGGATCTGGAGCACCGGGGCGTCACGGCCCAGGTGGTCATGGGGACCCTGGGGATCGACGAGATTGTCCAGATACTGGAGTACGCAGGTGAGTGCCACATGGGGGTCACGTTGCTCGGTTACAAGACCACTGGTCGTGGACTAGACTACTTGCGAGAGAACAAACAATATAACCAACGGTACAACTATCACGACCGTGAGGTTTTTGACCAGATCGTCAAGGCGGCGCGGAAGCACCGGGTTCGGCTCTGCATCGACACCGTGTTGGCGGCCTCGTGGCAGAAGTTTCTCAAGTCCGCTGGAATCCGGGACAAGACCTACTACACCGAGGAAGGGCGCTACAGTTGCTACATTGATGCCTCCGGCGCCACCCCGTTGATCGGTCCAAGTTCCTACTGTGGAGTTGGCGAGATGCAGAGGATCGAACGTCATGGCAGTAACGAGCTGAAGTCCTTGTATCAACAATTCAACCGACAGGAGGACGCATGAGTACCCGGTGCCAGATTGCGTTCTACGAGAGCAAGCCCACGAAGGCATACGACTTTACCGCGCTGCTCTACCGGCATGGCGATGGCTACCCTGGGTCTTTGCGGAAGGACGACGTGGGGATCCTGCCCGATATCGTCCCAACATTGCGCCTGTGTTACCGTTTCCTGGGCCATCGGCCCGAGTACATGGCGGCCCAGGTGGTATGGAAGATGAGCGAGATCCATAGGGAATCCATGCGGGACGTTCACCTTGTGGCCCTGAAGCACAAGGAAGTCCCGCCGCGCGAACTCCTCCTGGGCCTTGGGGTCTGCCATGAGTTTCACTACGACATCGATTACCTCTACTGCTGCCGCCCCGGGTACCTCGACTGCTACGCCGTGGGAACCAAACCCGTGGATCACGCGACCCGGTTCCGCGATCTAAAGAAAATCTGTACCGTTGGGCTCGCGCCCCGGGGAACCAAAAGGAAATAAACGATGCACACGACCTTCTATTTTCTGGTTGATCTTGACCTCAATATCGATTGGGATCATGGGGGCAATGTTCATAAGCTGGACTACTTGAAAAATGTTCTCATGACTTCCCTGGAGTCCAAGTACTACGACATCCTGGATGAAAGCAATTGGATCACCCTCGAGGCTGTGGTTCGGCAGGATGGCTACGTGGTGAATTTTGATGACACGCGGGAGTCAGGTTATATCCGCAAGTTGATCTATCTGCCGATGGGTGAGAGGTTTCAACAGGTGCTCTCGTGGGCGTGGTGTGATACCGCGGCATCCATGGGGATGCAGGAACGGATTCAGGATGCCCCCGGGGTCAAGGCGATGGAATCCGTCCTCATGAATGAGATTCCGAATCGACTGGCCGATCGGTACCGTGAGATTGCGGCCCAGGTGGCGATCGACGGAACCCTTGGGGATCTGGATGATCCTTCTGCTTTGGCACGACGGTATAGTCTCCTGGTGGATGCTTCCCGAGGGGTCAGGCCCTTCTGCAGTACCTTGGTGGAACCGTACCTGATGTACCCGGCGTTTGACCTTCGGGACGAGCCGGATGATGAACTTCAACCCGGCCAGGGTATCATCCTGGTCGATGTACATGTATGAGGAGCCATGGGCTATAGAACTCACTACAGTGTCTCGGTCCACCGGATCGTCAAGTCCGAACCCCTCGTGATCGAGATGGTGTCGGCTCCCTTGGCCGCCGCGATCGTGGGGGAGGTACGTCGTTCATCCAAAGGCGCGTCCTTCGCCCTGACGGAGGAGGGCTGCAGTGCCGATGAGGCCAAGTGGTATGACCACCAGGTCGACATGCGGCGGGTTAGCCGCCAGTACCCCGAGGTCATCCTGATGCTCGAGGGCCAGGGAGAGGAACCGGAGGACAACTGGAAGAAGTACTACCTTGGGGGCCGGGTCCAGGAGGACTTCGTGGAACTTCGGTTCCATGGGTTCGATCCTAACCTGTTGGACGATGGGGTGGACAAACCTGAGGACGATGGCGTCGAAGGGCAGTCCCATGGACAGTAGGGTGGGGTGGAACATCGTCTGTAGCAACTGTGGACTCAAGATGGTCCCGATGAGCGATTGTCCCCGGTGCGGGGGTCTTGAGACGGAGCACCGGCCCGATGACCAACCGGTCGAGCAGGTTTGGCTGGTCCACGTCCCGACCCGCTACATGACCCAGATGGAGGTCTTTGCCGTCACGCCAGCCGAGGCCATCGCTAAGGCCAAGCTGGAGGAAGGGAAATTCAAAAAGGCAGTGTTTGTGGAGTACGACCTACATGAGCTCAGCGAAGAAGACGTTGATGAACCATCCTGACGAGGGATTGGAAGACAGGAAGTTGTTCAAGTTGTCTGACAACCTCCACTGGATCGAGTCATCCAGTTGGGGCGCGACGATCGGACGCCACTACCCCATGGGGATGCTGTTCGAGACGTTGGACATGCGGAAACACGAGACCGGATGGGATGAGTTCCCGTTCGTCGTGTCGGCCAACCTGATGCCCCAGGTCCCGGGTGATAAGGAAGAATACTACCATAGCGCCAAGATGGATCCCACGACCCAACGGCTCCAGCGGATCGAAGATGCGTTCCGCTATTTCGGTGGCGTCGGGGCAACGCACCAGTTGATCCACTCGATTCGGGGGAGCGAGGAGCCGGGTAAAGACGGGTACGATGCTTTGGTCAAGCGGTTCGTTGGCCCGGATGTCCAGGCCACCCCCGAGGTCAAGGGCTGGGGTCCGGCGTCCAGGTCGTTCGAGTTCAAGACGGAAGCCAAGGCCATGGAGTTCATCCAGCACCTGGTGGACCATCGGATCGAAGGGTTGTTCGGGCTCATAGGCTTCTTCCTGGATCAACCGTACAACCAGCTGGGGGACACGGGCTGGAGTCTCTTGAAGGAAATGTTGAAACCTGAAAAGCGACCGGCCACACGTGTCAAGCGAGCAGCTTAACCTTCCCCTGTGGGTCGAACGGGTGGGCCAGAGGCCGTCCATTTGTGACGATGCCCGCGAGTGTCGCGAGTGTCATGTCACGGGTGCCCAGCCCTGCTGCTACCCAACACCCGTGAGGTCGATCGAGTGCGGGTGTGGCAGCTCGGGCGGATTCGTCGAGTGCGAAGCCTGTGACGGAAAAGGGTGGCGCTGCGGTCATGAAGCCCATTGCCCTGAATGTGGGGGTGGGGCAACCCATCTGGATCTCGAGACCTGGGGGATGTGCCGAAAGTGCCACATGACCTGTATCCACTGTGGCGAACGGCCGGCCGCCCGGGAGGATGATCCAGAACCCGTGTGTGCCGATTGTGCTGTCAAACAGTTACACTAAAGCCTTGGGGCTAAGGCCGGGTCCCAACCCGGAGCCGGGGGCGAGCAAGCACAGCTCCCCATACTCAACCTCCTCCACTTGACCGCGCCCCGGCGCCCCATCTTTTCAACGAAACTAAAGGAGCCCTATGGTATGGATTTACATCGCCTTGGTGGTCTTGATGATCGGGTCTGTTGTCTGGCGGGTACTGCCCAAGTGTAAAAAATGCGGTTCCGTGAGGTTCAAGTATGAAGCATGGCCCTCGTGAGCGCTGGAGTGCTACACGTGTATTGCATGTGGGACACCATCGCGAGTTAGGAGGCACTTGTAACGTCATGAGCAACACGATGGAACCAGATCAAGACGTGTGGGTGTTGCGCCCAGATTTCGATTGCCTGTGCTGGACAACCACCGGGCCCCATCGGTACGTTGGCCCCGGGGCGTTGCTGCTCGATGGCCACGAGTCGGTGGCGTATCGGGATCGCGATCTTGAGGACACACGGCTCTGCCGGAACGACAGGGCGTTCGCCCGTCAGGAGGATGCTACGATCGAGCTGATCCAACGGCTTTCGATCCAAGGGGAGGAGATAAAGCGACAACTCAACCTTCTCCTTAGGTAGCGGTATAGTGGAGTATGTCGATGCTGTTCTGTTGGTCAGGCCAGATCCCATGGATCGTGGTGACGAATCCAGGGAACCCGGTGCCCAAGGGTCGCCCTCGGGTGGCGCAGCAGGATGGCAAGTCCCACGCCTACACGCCCAAGGAAACGACCAAGGCGGAACACGATTGGGCCTGGTGTTTGAAAGCAACCCGTAGGGGGCTTAACCCCGAGGCGGATCAACTGTTCGGTGTCTACCTAGAGTTCCATACCCGGGGGAAGCGAAGGGTTGATATTGACAACGCTGTCAAGCTGGTGCTTGATGCAGCCAATGGGATCGTGTGGAAGGACGATTCCCAGGTGGTGGAGCAGTCGGCCCGGTTGTACCGCGGGAGTGACGATCCAAGGACTGAACTGGTGATCTACCGGGTCGATAGCTGAGGAAAGGAAGTGATGGAAAGAGCGATCTCGAGGATCAAGGTGGCGACAGGGCGGCATCCCGATGCCCCCACGGGTCGAGTTCCACCCGATCAGGTGGAGCGATTGTTCAACCTGTTGATTGAGGGTAAGGATACCCCGGTGCGGGAGCGTGACCCCGAGACCGGGGTTCTGCGTTCTCGCTTGCGGGTTATCCAGCCGGTCGGCCGTGACCCACTCGAATGGGCTGGCCAGGTGGTTTACCGGTTCCTTGGGGAAGAAAGACTCAAGTCCTTGACCTTGGATCAAGTGTGGGCAGAGATCGATCTCCGGGCCAAAGGGTTGCGCCCCATGGCCTGGTTGAACACAAAGGAAGAGCAGGCTTTCCTGGTCGCAGCCCGCCTGATCGTCACGCACATCGGGACCCGGCGGGCTCTCGAGGGGACGATAAGCTAAAGACAAGGCCCCTCAGGGCCGTGTCCACCATTCATCTACCTTGTTGAAAAAGTAGAGGAATAGTACGAATCTTGCGATACGCCCGAGGTTCATGGTGGATCCTTTGGCTTGGGTTGAAAACCTGTGGGGGGTGGTGGTCCCCCCCGTGGGCTGGGCGCCGTTAGGATTGCGCCACCAGGTCGTCGTGCATTTCCGTGAGTTCGGTGCGCTCGTGGTGCGAGAGCATCGGGACCTTGTGATCCTGGTCGAGGATATCACGGATCTCCTGCACCATGGTGGCGACGGCCTCTTGGTCGAACCCCATGCTCTGGAGATTCTTCACCCTGGCGGCCGCGAGGGTGAGGCGACGATCCACCCGGTCGCTGAACTGCGGGGTGTCTTTGATCATCGCGCGGATGATTCGATCTTCGCGATCCTGCGCTTTGAACCGGTTCTCTGCCATCGCGCCGATGGCACCGGCGGCTCCTGCGCCCACAAGTCCGATGATGACTGGCCACATTGTAGTTCTCCTTTCTGTTTGGTTTGAGGACAGTTGTTTCGCTGGAGCGATTGCTCCTGTACTACCTTATGACCCAGGGGGCACCCCAATACACAGGATCCCCCCTGGGTCATGATCTTGAAGGCCCTAACCCTGGGGTTGCGCGGGCGGCGTGAACTCACTGGTTTGGAACTCCTGTAGCTTGATCTCCCGGGCCGCCCGGACGGTTTCGTGATCCTGGACATCCAGGTCCTCGATCACCATGGTGCCGTCCTTCCAGTTGAAGAAGCTGGTCTTCTGCTTCATGTGGATGAAGCCATTTTCCTGCTGGAGGTTGAACGCCAGTTCGACCGGTTGGCCCATGAGAGTGCCGCCAACGTAGTGGCCCCCGTGGTTGTTCGCCATGTACCTGAGCGAAGCGATCCCGTTGACCGTGAGGTACCCGTCGCTCCCCGGGTAGAAGTGCAGCACCTTGACACACCCGATGGTGCCGGACAGAACGTCATCCTGTTCCGTCAACTCGACGAACACCCCGCAGATCCCCATGTTGCCTTTCTTGGTCAGGCGGTCGAGCCGGACATGGAGGTCAAACATTTCGGACGCGAGTTCGAACTCGACCTGGTGCTCGTCTGAGCTATTGACACACTTGAGTCCTGCGATCTGGAATTCCATAAAGTCTCCTTTTTTTTAGTTAGCTGATGACATTAGCGCCGGATTCGTCCGAGCGCCAAGAGGAACAGTGCCAGTAGGTTCATGTTAGATCCCCATGGTTGTGTTATCTCCTGCTTGGTGTTTTGTTTTGCCTACAGGTTCTTATGAGCCCCGGGGTGGTGGAGTACACACGGCAACCGATATAATGAGCCATGCCGTTCCCTGGGCCCTATGGGGCGATGAACAATCCCCTGTTCCTTCAGTCGGAACCGTTGCGCCAAGCCCTCGGGCCCCTTGGGTCCATGGCCCAGATTCCAGGTGGGACCTTCGGGATGAATCCCTTTGCCCCGATCCCCGGGGGCCAAGCCCCTGGGCCAGGGTATCTAGGGGGCCAGGGGGGACCCGGGTTCCAGGGCGCCAGCATGATGGGGCTGGGCTCGATGGCGGGGGGCGGTTCGGCCCGGTGGTGGAACCCGTTCTCCAGTCCCATCACGATGCAGCAACCGATGGGCAGCCTGTACGCGGCCCAGGAGATGCAGATCAGGGCCGCCGGGGCGGTCGCGGGGTCAGGGTTGTTCGCCGCCAGGACCGTGGGGTCGGCCGCCATGACGTCCCTCGCGTTCGCGGCCCTGCCGACTGCCTGGGGGGCGGCCAAGGGCATCGGGGCCGCGGGCTTCGCCGGCGCCCAGGGGCTCGCGGGGATGCCGGGTGGCATCGGGATGATGGGGATGGCGGGGCGCATGGGTGCCGCGGCGTTGCCGTTGGCCCCCTTTGCCGCCGCGGGCCTCGGGATCTACGGGGGGCTCCAGGGGATCAATCAAGTGTTCGAAGGGGGGCGACAGTTCCGCGATGTTTTTCGAGCCCAGCAGGATGTGTTCGGTGGATTCCGCGGGTTCCAGGGCGCCGGGATCACAGGCGGGGGGATCGGGATCCAGGGGGCCGCCAGCACGTTCGATCTGTTGTCCCGTGAGGCGGCCCAGCCGTTCCGCCGGATGCAGGATGAGATGCGGGTCTACGAGAAGGTCGCGTCGACGGGCGAGTTGACCATGGGGGCCCGGGGGGCCAAGGACATGGGCCAGAAGCTCAAGCAGGGACTCGAGACGGTCTACGAGCTCATGAAGATGACGAACTCGACCCTCGAGCAGGCGGGCAACATGTTCGTCGATCTGCGCCGCATGGGGTTCACGAACAATCAACAGGCTGTCCGGATGGGCCTGGAGACCAACGTGGCCGGGGGGATCACGGGGGTGGGGCAAGGCCGCATGATGGAGGTGGCGGGCGGGGGCGCGGCGACGGCCAGGCAGCTGGGCCTCTGGGGTCGCGCCGGGGCCATCGCGGCCACCGGGATGGCGAGCCAGATCGGGTCAGCCATGCGGTCGGGCGGGTTATCGCAAGACCTCCTCATGGAAGTGACGGGCGGGTCGATGGACCCAACTGTAGCGGCCCAGCAGATGGTAGGCAGGACCATGGGGGCACTCCAGGGGCGTTTGAAGTACATGGTGGCCGGGGCAATGGGACCAACGGGCGAGATCAGTGACGAGGTAATGGGCCAGATGCTTGGGGGCAAGGTATCGCTCCAGGGCATGTTGTCCAAAGGGGTTACGAACCTGGGGTCGCTGGGCAACCTGACCCGGTTCGCGGCCAACCAGCAGCAGCTCACGAGCCAGTTTATCGAGAAGGCTGGGCCCAACCTCAACGCCATGATGTACCAGATGGCCGCCCAGGGGTCGCGCCAGATGTTCGGTGGTGAAGATCAGAACTTCATGATCAAGATGCTGATGAGCACGCTCGAGATCTCGGAACAAGAGGCCAAGACCATCATGGCGACGGGGAACCCCGGGGCCGTGGCCCAGCGGAAACGAGACGAGCGTGCTGGTGAGCGGGGGGCATTGCGCGAGAGGGTCTTGACCACCCAGGCGAGCCCCGGGGCACGGTTCGAGACGACCGTCACGACGCCGTTTCGAAGCATATTGGCCGGGGCCCAGAGGTTCGTCGGGGGGATGTACGGCGACATCATGACCGGGATGGAGCGGATCCAGATGCAGGCCTTGGGCGAGACCCAGGGGCAGGGGGACTACATGACCCCGGGGGTCAGGCGGGCTATCCAGTTGGGCCGGGGGGAGTATGTACGTCCTCTCCCCGGGGAACAGGTGGGCATGGGCCCGGGGGCCAATGCCTTGGAGTCGGCGGCCCGGACGTTCGAGCATGGCCCGTGGTCAGGTGTGGGCCGGTTCCTTGGCATGAGGGGATCGATTCGTGATATCGGGGGGATCGGGCGCCCCGGGGATTTGAACCGGCGCCTCGGGGCCATGGAGGGGATTGAATCGATGGGCGACCTCGGGGCCTTCGGCATCATGACGGGGGCGGCGGTCCGGGGGATAGAGGCCAGGCGCCCAGGGGACGTGTTGTCGGAGATAGGGGTCGTCCGGGGGGTCATGCAGGGCCGTGGGTCGGATTCCCAAGTATTCATGGAGATGTTGAATAATATCAAGAGGTTCTCAGGCCGACAGGATGATGTCCTAAAGGTACTGCAGGAACAGCTTGGGATTCAGAAGGGTACCAAGCTCACGATGGAGAACGTGACCCAAGTGCTCTCTTCAGGCGATATGTCCAATGCCTTGATCGCGTTGATCAGTGGGCAGGTGGCGTCCTTGGGTGGCAAGTTGACCGGTACCGTGGGGTTTGCCGCGGGGGGTATTCGCGAGGGCCTCTTGGCCGCCGGGGGTGCCTACAGTGGGATGACGGGCGAGCAACGGTTTGTCCAACGGACACAGGGCGAGATGATGGACGCAGGGGTGCGGTCGATCCTGCGGCGCGGTGTGGAGGCGTTTACACCGTTTCAGTTCGGTGGGCAGGAAGAGGCCGATGCTATCACGGCTTGGGGGAAGTTGCAAGAAGCTCTGGAGAAAAGCAAGGTTCCCCCGGGTACCGCAGGCGCGGTACATCAGTCAGAGGCAGAACGCAGGGCTATCGAGAGACCTATTGAGACAGTGATGCCCTACACCTCGGCCCTTGGCGTGGGGGCGAATTCAGCCCTCATGCGGATAGCCCAGACGGCCGCTGCCCAAGGGTTGGATGTCAAGGGCTTTGCATCCATGTTGTCCAGTGCGGCGTCGGGTGGTGGAATCAGTACTGAGGCATTTGACAAGGAATTGATGGACCAGCTCAAAGGTACCGAGGGTGGCATTGCCGATGTTATCAGTGGGGTAACGTCACCCGACAGGACTCTGGCGGAGAAGATGTTGAGTGGTCTCTTGGTCCGCGCGGCCAGGCCTTTGGTGTCGGATCGTGAAATGAAGGGCTATCTCAAGGGTACCAGGGTCCAGATGGCCGAGATGTTGGCTGCCCAGGGGATGGTTGCCCCAGGGGAGTATGGAGCCTACTTGGCTGGAGGAACCCTTCCCTTTGGCAGAGAAGAATTTGGCCGCCAGGGCATTGAGTATTTGGCACGGGATACAGAGGGGCGGCTAAAACAAACTCCCTTGGAAAAGGTGTTCGACCAGTCGATGGAGACTCGGCGCCGGTTGATGCGCGATATCCTGGATATTGGAGAACCTGGGTTTGGGGGCATCGGGGTGGTGGAGGGGAAACGAGGTGGCCCCAAGGGGACCGAGGAGATCGAGAGGGCGGCACAGTTGGGGATGGGGCGTCCAGAGTATGGCAGGCTGCAGGAAAAATTAGGCAAGCTCTATAGATTAAGGGGCGCGAAAAGTAAAGAAGCCATTACTGCCCGCGAGAGCTTGATCCAGACGTACGCGGGGGTGTTTGGCGCGGCGGTGGAACCCGAGGATCTAGCGCTAGGTAAGCTAGGCAGGACGACCAAAGATGCCGAAGGTAAAGAACGGCTCATGACGAGCACTGAGTTAATGGCCAGTTACCTTAAAGAGGCGCTTGGCCCCGGGGGGAAGAACGTGGTGCCCCCGGATATCAAGCGACTCATGTTGATGGCCGAGGGGATGCAAGGGGAAAAACCCGAGGGTGGGGCCGATGTCGGGGGCCTGCGGGACGTTGTTGGTACCATGAAGGAGGTGACCCAGGAGTTCAGCAGTGCGGTTCAAGAGGCCACCTGGTTGATGCAGAAACTCCCAGAAATTGCTGAACACCTCTAAGTATGGCGTTGAGAAAAAATACCAAGCTGGCGTCCGAGAAGCGGGGTGTTGGGCTTAAGATTTATTCCGAGGTACATCTTGATCCAGCGGTCGACGATGTCATGGCCTTCATGGCCCAGTCGGAGGCGCACCGGCGGTACGTGCTCCGGCCCCGCGGGGTCGTGCGGGATACCCAGGTGCCGTCTGATGAAGTGAAACACTATCTCATGAAACTGGATACCTGATGCCCACGCTACAAGAAATCCCAAGTGAAAGTTGGACCGCCACTACCTCGACATCCACCGATGGTAGTAAGTTCATGTTCGTGTTCTTCCGTGAGGAGATTGTTCCGAAGCTATACCAGGGGCCTAAAGATGACCCTGGGGTCGAACAGGTGGTCCGGCGGCCCATTGGTTTGGAATTCAAGAAGAATACATACGCCTACATCACGGTGGATCGTCAGGTTGGCGATCAAGTGGTTCCGATCGCCCTGTTCAACGAGAACCATGAATCGTTAGCCAGCGGTACAGGTCAGATTCTTTCTGGGTTCGAAGCAGGGGATATAAACCTGGATTCAGTAGCTAATTTTTCTACAGATATCGGTGGATTGGATAACACCGCGGGCGAGTCGGCCCCTTACAACAACAATTTCCTTGTCCAGCAGGTCAACGAGATCCGGGAGGAGAAGGTCCAGATCCTCGAGACCTTCGGGGAAAACTTCGTCTTCTTCTTTGGCGAGCGCCCCCGGTTCGTCGATATCACGGGCCTGCTGCTCAACACCCAGTCGCACCAGTGGAAGCAGGAGTGGTGGCTGAATTACGACAAGTATCTCCGGGGGACCCGGTGTGTCGAGAACCAGGCGATCGTCACGATCCATGCGGATGGCGTCTCGATCGCCGGCTACATCCTGAATGCCAACTGCACCGAGACCTCGGAGCAGCCCCGGCTGGCGCAATTTTCGTTCCGCATGTTGGTCATGGACTACACGTTCGACGATCCAGCTCATGATTTCTTTTCCAGGAACCTGGCGATCAATGATCCTGACGAGGGGATCCCCGCGAGTCTTAACAAGGGTATTGCCAGCAAGATCGCCAGCACGGTCGAGGGGGCGGTCGATGTCGTCGGGACCTTCAGCCAGAGCATCATCTTGAAGCAAGCGGCATCCGTCATTACAAATTTCTTGTTTGGCAACTCGACCGCCGCGATCACGGACGCGGTGGCCGCGGGGATCAATATCGCGGAGCTGTTGGAAAGCGATGATTTTGGCAGTTTGAACGAGATCCCGGCGTTCCGCGATGGCCTCGGGACCCTGGTGGAGGCGAGGGGCAGGGCCCCGGAGCTCTTGCTGGTCGACGGTTCCACCGAGACGATCCAGGAGGCCGGGATCCGGAACCTGGTCGCCGGGGTGGACAATTCACTCAACATCTTGTTGAATCTCCAGGAGAGCCCCGTGATCAAGATGGTCCAGGGATTGTACGGGCTCCTTGGCAACGCGATCCAGATGTTTGGTGAGAGCATCGGGGCCATTGGAGACATTGGGACGTTCAGCGCCTTTGGGACCGGGGCCGTGTTGACCGGCAGGTTCATGGGGTTCGACATCACGGTCCCGTGGAATGTCAATGTCGAGATCAAGTCGGTGAATCCCCAGGATTCTGTCCTGGTGGCCACCGATGTCAACATTATCCAGGTGCAACAATCTAGTGGCCTTGGTGAGCGTGTAACAGTTCAATTATCCCCAGGGCAACCTGCGGTACTGACGTTTACAGACGCAGAAGTTTTTTCTCCCCCGACACAAAAATCATCACTTGAAGTCCAGACGGTTCAATTGCCCGCTCAACAGGATGGCCCCCGGTTGCCCGATAATATCGTGGATGAATTTGCACCCAAGGGCTCGACCCAGGATTTTGACTACGAGGCAGTACCCTTGACCACGGGGTCAGGAGTAAGGTTCGATATCCTGAAGCAGCAGCCTGGGTATAGCAAGCTACCTCGGAACTGGCGATTGGCAATTGAGAAAGAGCCAGATGCTATTTCTGACAAGATGATCCAGGGGTCACGACGCAACTCCACCACGGATCTCCAGATGATCATCCGGACGACCCGGCGGCACCGGCCCATCGAGTCCAACGTGTCGAAAGCAATTCGTAAGTTCACGGGTGGTTGACGGGTGCCCACTCGTGCGAAAGCCAAGCGGCTTCACCTTAGGCTTCTGATCGAAGGTGAGGAGGTCCCCGTGATCGCCGGGATCGTGACCCAGGCGGTCAACGCCACGGCCACGGCCTACATCCAGGTCATCGCGACGTCCAAGGTTTTGGACCTTAGGCCCAGGAGCATCGTGCAGTTGTTTTACCGGCAGAATGGTGAACCCAGGAAACTCCAGGATCTTGAAGCCATACCATTTTACAGTTATGACCTCAAGAGCCAAACGATTGTTCGAGAGATCCGGCCCGCGAGCGGCCAGACCGCGGGGCCATTGTTGAACCGGCTGTTCGACGACCAAAAGGTTACGGCCCAACAGATCGAGACCGAGCTTCAGTACGATCTCTTGTTCTATGGGGAACTCGCGGGGTATTCGTTCTACGAGGACTCGCGCAACCGCACGATCAACCTGATGTGCGTCGATATGTCGAACAATTTCGATACCTTGAACCAGTACACCTTTGATGTCAACCAGGTGCTCCAGATGGGCGCGGCCGCGAGGTTGACGTTACTCTCGGGATTCACGGACAAGGGACTCACGGACGCGGTCCAGCAGGACAATGGTTCGGAGTCCGACCCATTGATTCAGGCGACCTCTGGGAAAACGCCCGATATCAAGTTGTTCGATTATGCAGACCTTGTGGGGGGCTCTCCCTTGAGTCCAGGGGAACACTCGGCCATGTTTACGGCGTCGTCGGTCCTGGGGGTGGAGCAGCTGTTGGCCCAGAAGCTTGGGACGTTGGGGTTGGTCCAGGGGATCAAGGCTATCTTCGATCTCATCAAGAAGGCTTACGTGTACTACCAGGACATCGATGAGGAACTGAACCTGAGGGATCAGTTGTTTGTAATCGATGACAAGGTCACCTCCAAGATATTTAACTCAGCCCAGCTCCAGGCCTATATCCACCAGGGCATCATCCAGAAGTACGGTACGATCAACTCGTTCAAGAATTTGCTCAAGCTTGTGTTCAAGATGGGGCATTTTGAGTTCCTCCCGATGGCCACGGCCCCGTTTCAACCCGGGGATCCAGTGGTCGGGAGTTCCGTGGCCCTCAAGACCACGGTGCTGAAGCCTGAACTCTATTTTGCCGAGCCGCCGGCGTGCAACATCGTGTGGCCCGATGAGCTCTATATCCTGAATGTGTCGCGACATTTTTTAGTTGAGCCAACCCGAGGGATCGCGTCAACCGACCACGTGGTGGATCCAGATCTTCGAGAGGGTGATGGCCTGACTGCCTGGTACACCGTGGCCCCCATGGCCATGATCCAGGGGATTGATTCGCGAGGGAGACCCAAGGAGATTTCCTATACTCCCGAAAGCATGATCAAGTTGGTCAATGGGTTGAACAGCAGTTTGGTGAATTTTGGCAAGATCCTGTTGCCCGATGAAATTATCAAGGGGATCATCCCGTTCAATTCGTTCGTGTCCCATAGCCTCAGGGCCGCGGCGCTTGCGACCTCGAGCCAGCAGGGCAGCACACCGGAGCGTGTCGAGGGGGCTGCGCCACTTATTCCTTTGTTTGATACGACTCCTGATTACTCAAATTACGAAGCCAGTTACAAGAGGTTCTTCATCCAGGAGTCCAACTACAACTTCCTGGTGGCTAAGTACCAGAACCGAACCGCGAGCGCGAGCCTTGGGTTTGCCCCCCGGTTGGTCCCGGGGTTCACCGGGTTGATCGTTGAGAAGGCTCCATTCATCTCGTTGCGTCAGGGTGATGATTTTTTTGGGTACCTTGGGTATATCCAGCAGTTGACCCATACGATTAGTCAGGCTGGGGGCGTGACGTCGGTTCAGTACAGCCACGTCCGGCCCACCAACGATTACCTCGACGTGTTTAATCTCAAGGGCGGGGCATTCGAACCCAAGAGTATTGTGCCCGATTATCGTGACGCCGGGGTCATGCCCTGGGCCCAGGGGGAATATGGATTCGATGTGTTGTTCAAGAAATATGCCGGGTGGCTCGGGGGGATGGATTGGAAAGGCGTGCAGATCAAACAGGGAAATGCTGATTACCTTGGGATCATGCCCTTGACCTTGGCGATCTCGAGCTTTTCGTTGACCAGTATCACGGGTCTTGGCACAACACAGCAGCTTAAAGAAGCGTTTATCCCGTTGATTCGAGAACTCATGAAACTATATCTCCAGGGTGTCGTGAAGGCCAGGGTACCGTTCGACGAGGTGATGGCCCCGTTGCTCCGGCGCCCCGTGGCCAACATGGCCCAGATGAGGGGGTATCTCCATGCCTACCATAGCGAGGTGAAGCACAGTACCGTTGACGAATTGTCGGAATCGGTCAACATGATAGAGAGTCGTCAAACCGTGTTGGCGCGGATGGGGTTCCTTCGGGTTGGCGAGTATGAGCTAGGAGTATGGGGTGCAGGTTCTATTGCCGCGTTGAAGAAGCTCCAGGTTGTCTTGAAATCTCAGGATGAAAAGTCCAACCTGATGACCAGTGGGGCGTGGGATCGTGACACCCAGAAGGCCGTGGAGGATCTGCTTCAATATGGCGGTACCGCGTTGGCCAAGTTGCCCACGGCCATTGGGCAGGATGATCGAGCCGAATTATTCAGGCTGGCGTTGGATATCGAGATGAAGGCAATCTTGCGGAACCGGCGGGTCAGGCGGCTGGTACGGTTGGGCGCGGTCCTGGAGTACAAAAAGAGCCTCGAGGGTCCCGGGGGTCTCCGTGGGTAACCTGCTGGATCCCCTGACCCACATGGCCGTCAAGGTGCCCCCGTCCCTGACGGATCGGTACCGCGATCCATTGGCACGGGAGCACGGGGTTCATTTTACCGGCGACGACACCATGGCCGCGACGGCCGTGAGGTTGAACCGCGGGATGCGGGACAAGCGGATCGCCCGCCCGGGGCCCGGCCGGTGGGTTGAGTACATCCTGCCGGATCTCCGGAGGGTCTACGTCGAGGCGAACCTCCGGAAACCTTATCTTGGCACGATACCCGACGAAGCCATCACGGCCCGGGCCTGGATAAAGCCCGGGGCACTGGAGTATACTAACGACATCTCCACCTTGTTGTTCATGGGGATGGTCGAGGTGACGGGCGATCTGCTCGACGTCCTCCGGACGGCCGACATCGTGGGGTTGAAGGTTCAGGATCCGGAAACCCGGGGTCGAGAGATGCAGGCATTGCGAGAAAAGAAAGCCTCCCTGGCCAAGAGGTCAGCCGCGGGGTCACGCCTCAAGACCACGCTGGAGCCCCATCAGGAGCGGGTGGTCGACAAGATGTTGCGGGAGGACCAGCCGGGCCTAGTGCTGGCCCATGGGGTCGGGTCGGGCAAAACCCTCTCGAGTATCGCGGTACAGCACGCCCTCAAGATGCCGTCGGACGTCGTGGTCCCGGCGGCCCTGAGGGCCAATTACGCGAAGGAATTGAAAAAGCACAGGACCGATGGCCCCGAGGCCAAGATCCATTCGCTCCAGGGGGCGGCCCGGGGGATCGCGAAGCTCCGGCATCCCCTCCTGGTGGTCGACGAGGCCCACTGGGGTCGGAACCCCGGGGGCAAGACGGTCAAGGCGCTCCAGGGTTCCATGGCGTCGAAACGGCTCCTGTTGACCGGGAGCCCCGCGTACAACCACCCGGCCGACGTGGCCCCGTTGGTCAACTTGGCCGCGGGGCGCCGGGTGTTGCCCGAGGATCGGGCGGCCTTCGAACGCCGGTACGTCCATACGCGAGATGTCAAGGCTGGGCTGTTGGGCCGGATCATGGGGGTGAAGCCGGGGACGACCAAGGAGCTGAACCCCAGGCACCAGGGGGAACTCAAGGGCATCTTGAACAAATGGGTCGACTACCATGCGGGGAAATCGTGAGCCTGGCGAAACGAGCATCCGAGGCCGCGGCCGCCCAGGCGCCCTTCCCCTCGACCTCCGAGGAGACGATCTCGGTCCCCATGTCGGCCAAGCAGCAGGACATCCACGACTTTATCCTCAAGAAGGTGCCCTTCTGGGTCCGGTGGAAGGTGAAGCACGGGTTGCCGCCGAACAAGCGGGAGGCCCGGCAGCTCAACGCCTTCATGTCGGGGGCCCGTCAGGTCTCGAACTCGACCCGGGGGTTCCATAAATTCGGCAAGCCCCAGCACCCCAAGGTCGAGGCCGCATTCAAACAGATGACCAAGCAGTTGGCCGAGAACCCCAGGGCCAAGGGGATCGTGTATTCGTCCTTCATTGGCTCCGGGATCGATCCCTACCGGGCCAAGCTGCTGGAACATGGGATACCCCATGGCGAATACTCTGGCCGCATGGCGAAATCAGAACGCGATAAATTGGTGCAGGATTATAACAAGGGTAAAAAGAGGGTCTTGCTCTTGAGTCGTGCGGGTGCCGAGGGCCTCGATACCCGGGGGACCCGCTTGATCCAGATCCTTGAGCCCCATTGGAATGAGGAAAACACCAAACAGGTGGTGGGTCGGGGGGTCCGGTTCATGAGCCACGCCCACTTGCCTCCGGAAGAACGGCACGTCCATATCCAGAAGTTCCTCACGTCCCGGCGGCCCAAGGGGATTCTCCAGAACCTCGGGGTCACGAACCCTGGGCTCAGTACAGACGAGTACGTCAGCTCCATGGCGCACCAGAAAGAGCACCTGAACCGGCAGTTCCGAGGTCTCTTGAGCGACCAACCCAAGGGGTAGAGGGTTGTCGGGGCTCGCGGGTTGGTGTACATTGGTGATGTTGGGGTTGGCCGACCCCAGGGTCCTGGGGTTTGGTTTTTGCCCCTTGGTGCCCCCGAGGCCACAGGAATCTTTACCCACGAGGATACGACATGAGCCTTGCGAAACAAGCGTCCGAACTCACGACCCAGGGGAGGAACCAGATCCCGGCCAAGAACTTTGCATTCGAAAAGGGACGACGCTACCCGATCGAAGACCTCTGTTTGGCAGGGAGTACCTGTGTGGCCCTGCTCGACGGCAGGGAGGTACCGATTCGAGACCTCGTGGGTCAGGAGGCCTGGGTGTATGGTTACGATCTCCAGACCCGTGCGGTGGTGCCGGCGCTGGCGACTGATATTCGGAAGACTCTCGATAGCACCGATACCTTGAGGGTATGGCTCGACAATGGAGATTCGGTTGAATGTACCACGAATCATCCATTTCTGTTACGTGGCGGTACATACAAAATTGCCGGTGAACTAGCCCCAGGGGATTCTCTAATGCCCCTGTATCGTAAGAAGGGGCAGAAAGAACGTGTTGAAGGAAGCGAACGTCAAGCTCATTATGAGATGATATGGCAGCCTTGGTACAGCACGTGGGAATTTACTCATCGGTTGGTCCTTCGAGAAACCCAGAAGCATCCGCTACTTGAGGGTGAGGTTGCGCATCACAGGGATTTTAACCAGCTCAACAATCTGCCTGATAATCTTGAAAGGATGAGCCGAGCGGAGCATGCGAAGATCCATGGGGCGATCCACCTGGACTCCATGAGAGCACATTATGGAGATGAGGAAGCGAGAGCACGGGTGTCTGCAGCTTCGAAAGCCCGGTGGGCGATTCCAGGAGCCAGAGAGAAGCATTCTGAGTACATGAAGAAGGAGAACGTCAGGCGTCAGGTAAGTGGCGAAGGACCTGATATTGCAGAAAAGATACGTTTGAAAAAGTTGGAATACTGGAATGGGAATGCATCCGTTGGACGAAAGCAGCGTGCAGCCGATGCCATCAGGATTGCTGCCGAGGTACGGAATCAAAAGTTACTCGATGCAGCCGGCACCACGGTGGAAGCGCTGTACGGACGTTACCTAGATGGCATCCCTGTGGCGCACTTGGCAGCCGAACTCAAAATTTCATCGTCTTCTGTCAGGCAATGGTTCACTCGTCATGAACTGCCTCTGAAATACGAGATGGCCAAGGCTGCGAATGACAACCATAAGGTTGTGCGAGTTGAGACCGCAGGGGTTCAGCCTGTGTATGATCTGACTGTCGAGGGGGTGCATAACTTTGCCCTCACGGCTGGTATTTTTGTCCACAACTCGCATGCCCGCAACGCTCTCGCGAGGGTCTCGGCCCACGGGACCCCTGGGGAGAAGGCGGAAGTCCGGCGGGAAGTCAAGCAGAAGTACCCCGCGCTGGCCGCTCGCTCCAAGGTTGCCGCGATGCCGAAAAGTGAGGCCAATGGTTCGGCCAAAGGTGCCTCGGCCCTCGAGTTCATGCACAAGAAGGCCGAAGGGGAAGACCAGGAGATGCGGGACGTCCGGTACAAGCTCCAGGACATGACCCGGGCGATCGTCCGGAAGCCCGAGAAGGACACCAGCGGTCCTGGGCTCCGGGCCACCCCGGTGAAACCCGAGGACACGGTTACGAATGTCAACGTCAAGCAGTGGCGTGAAGGTAAGGGCGATGAGCTCCACCAGTGGCAGGGGAAGGTCGACGGGAAGCACAAGTTCGTGTTTCGTTACCGTGGTGCCCTCAGGCCCCAGGGGGCGCCGAAATCCTGATGGCTTCCCCGGTCAACAGCCTGGCCAAGGCCGTGGCGCTCCACGAAGAGCACATGCGGGATCCCAAGACCGCGACGCCGGGTTCGCAGAAGCGCCTGATGAACCTCCTGTACCGCCACAAGGTGGAGATGGGCGACAAGACGGCGGCTCTACTGGCGGACCCACAGCGGCGGCCATCCCTTAGACTTCAGGACCGCCTTGGTGGTAAGTCAGCCTGGCTGCCGCGGCGCCGGCCGTCTGCTGGGCTCGCCGCGAGACTCGCGGCCTTCGGTACGCCGTCGGGATCGCCAGCGGCTTTTAAGGGATTCACCAGAAAACCGGGGGTATTGCCGGGACTGAGTTCGTGGTCATGAAGGAGACAATGCTATGAAATGGAAAACTAGAATTGAGGTCAAGACGGCGGGGCTCCAGGACGAGATGGAGGGGGCCCAGCGGTGGCAGGCCGACCCCATTGCCCAGTCGATGTACGGGGGGACACGCAAGATACCCAGGTACAAGGCTCCGAAGCTCCAGGCCAATACCACCAAGATCGCCTCGGCCCTCGATTTCATTAAGGTGGCGTACAATCCAACGAAGGCATTCTCAGCCGTCCAGAAGCTCCCAGGCGATAGGTTGAGCCAGGTTCAATCGAAACTCCAGCAGGTGTACCAACGGCCCGGCCAAGGGGCCAAGGCTGTGCGGCGTCAAGGCCTTGCATCCAAGGGGTTGGAACACATCAAGAATGTTCAGATTGGTCGATCAACAGGGCAACTTGGTTATGGCAATCCTTCGTTTCGATAGACCTGTGGCCCCGGGGGTCAAGCTGGCCGCCATCCTGGGGGCCCACGAACCCTACGTGTCACCCGAACGGATGCAGTACACGAGGGTCGACGTGGCCCGGCGGTACCGGGCCTACCACAAGGCCAAGGCCAAGGAAAAGCCTTCGTCCCTGGCCCACCTGTTGGCCGGCGGGACCGCCGCGGGTGCGGCCGCTGGAGCCCTGGTAGCCCCGCGGGACCGTGCCCTTGGGGCACTACTTGGCGGAATCCTGGGGGCCGGGGGCGGGGCCCTGGTGAGGCACCAGGATGCCAAGGCAATTGAACGGGCCAAGCGACACGTTAAGCTGAAGCCCACGGAACAGAAGCGCGACATTGCTCATCAGTCTGTCCGGCAGCTTGAAGAGCGGCGCCGAGCCCGCGAGATCTCGGGGGTCGTGGGCACGAGTTTACGGCATCATGAGATGATGGGGGCCCTCCGGGGCCGGAGGTACTGATGTCGTCTGCCCTTGAGTTCATGCAGAAGCTGGCCGGTGGCCCTGGCCCATGGGCTGGACGTGCTGGTTTGAATGTGTCTAAGTTACGACGGATGCCCACGGTTAAGGTGAAGCGGATCGGTGACCGTCTTTATGACGTCGCTGTAAAAAAGATGTCGTTGATTCAGTCCACAACGTCTCCCGATATACGTGATCGAGCGACCAACACGGCCATGAGGGCTGGTCTTGCGTTGACCGACGTCCTGCCGATATTAAAGAAAAATTTCGATAAGAAACTGGAGCACGGGGCTAGGACGAATCTACGGTTAGTCAAGAAGGCTACTGCTACTCTGTCGGCACTCGAGTTTATGGCCAAGCAGGCCACGGGCAACTACGGGGGTCCTGGCAGCAAGACTCCCCGGTTTATCAAGCATGAGGCCAAGGCCATTGCTAAGAAAAAAGGCATCAGTGAGGATCGCGGCTACGCCATCGCGGTAGGGAACGCTCAGAACCAAGGGGCCCTGCGGCGGGGGTCGATGGACAAGACCTCACGAGGCAAGACTTTGGAACGGCGGCACCGCGATGACTGACCAGCGCTGCTGCTACTGCCATGATCACGACCCCGCCCGTCAGTGCGCGGCGATCGCGGTATTCGAGTTCATCGACCAGGGGCACCCATCGGAACCCCTGGATGCTTGTGCGGATCACTTGGGCCACATGTTGACCTGGGGCCTCACGACCGTCTGGCCCCTGGTGGTCCAGCCCGACCTTGCGGGGGCGGAACCAGTTGTGTTATCTTGAACATGAGTTGCAACTCAGGCCAATCTTTAACCCTATAGGAGACCAAACCATGTCACTGGCATTTTTGCAGCCTCAAGAGAAAGGCCCGAGCGCCCTCGACTACATGGTCGAGAAGACGGCCGCGGGAAAAGACGAAGAAGGCAATGTATCCCGAGGGGCGAAGCTCGGGCTCGGGGGCGCAGTCGGTGCCGCCGGGGGTCTCGCGGCCCTGGGGCTTGCGAGCAGGGGCGGTGGTGCAGCCCTGAAATACCTGCGTGGCCGCCCAGCTGTCGGGACAGCCCTGGCCAAGCGCTCGAAAGCCAAGGTCGAGAAGCGGGTCAGCGGCATGGCTCAGAACATCGTCGAAACTGCGGCCAGGAAGAAGCAGGAACGTGCTCTTTCGGCTGCGAAGAAGATGGTCAAGAGTCCGAGAGCCTGGCGATAAGGGGCGTTTCGCCTATTCAAGAGGCCCGCTGGAGCAATCCGGTGGGCCTTTTTGTTTGTGGTACCATTTGGCAGGAGATCACGATGCCCCAACCCCAAGACCCCGGCCAAACGTCTAATCCTGAGCCCTCTAGATCCACGGGATCGACTCAAGGGAGGTCATCGGTTCTAGGGAAGGAATCTAGGTATCCGAACCAACGGGTGCAGGCCGTATGGTACTGGCACAAGCAGTGGCCCAACCGCCAGGAGGCCGATGGCTACTGGGGCCAGTTGAATCGACACGAACGAAAAGCCTTTGCTGCCAAGGCCAGGAAGGTGAAGCTCAAGAAGGTGGAGAAGGTCGAGGCAGCCCAGCCGGTCGCCGAGCAGGTCGTCCCTAGCCCAAGTGCCAGCGTTTGAACGCCGGGGCCCGTAGTGCTCGTCTGCCACCCCGTTGGTAGCTGACCTCGGCCTGCCGGCCCACGTAGTCCCCGGGGTTCTGGGACATGTCCTTCAGCTCCCGGGGGGTGAACCCCGTCCCTACCCTCCCGGCCCCCTGGGGGCCACGGTAGGTGAAGCCCCCGGCGAACCCTGGTTTCTTACTTCCAAAGATTGATCGAACCTCAACTTCAGGTGCCTCGGGTCTGAACTTCACCTTGGTGGGCCCGCCCCCGGGGGTCTTGAGATTCCACCCGACCAGCCCCTCGTCCGTCATGGGGTGGCGCCCGCTTTGGATCTGGGCAAACAGCTTGGCCTTGGCTGCCGGTTTGATCGCGACCTTGGGGGATTTCCACCCGGTGGCCCGCTCGACCCGCTGGAGCATCTCGAGTTGCTGGCCGAAGGTTGCCCCGCGGGTATCCTGGCCTTTGAACCGGTCGACCGCGAAGGGGAAGAACCTGAGTTCCCCCTGGGTCTTCTGCTTCTCCCGGGCCTCCAGGGCGTTGCGAGTATTGAGGATCGAGCTTGTGGTCGTGTGGCCTTGGCTCCGGCCCCCCTTGACGGCCAACAGTTCGCCCCGGACGACCGTGTCGTCGAGCCCATGGTCGCGGCCCCAGAGATCCTTGACCAGGTGGGGGACCTTGTGGGTGTATTCGATCTGTCGGCCCGTCCGTTTCGATACCCTCGGGCTGAACAGCCGAGCCGGGCCCCCGACGGACCGGTGGAACGTCCCGAACGCCAGGGCACCGTCAAGTTTCACCGCCAGGGCATCGAACGCCTTTGGGGCGTTGGTGATCTCCTGGGGTTTGGCTGTTCTATACTTGGGTTTCTCGAGCCCCATGGGTTTGGGGTCGTTGCGCAACAGCAGCCAGTTGGGGCCGTCGGTCTTCACCATGGTGTACTCCTCGGGCTCACCATCGTGGGTGACGAACCGGATCTGGTCGGGTCGTGAGTACAAAACCTCGGCGTCCCCGTGGCGGAACAGTTGGACTGTCCCGGCACCGTAGCCTTTTTCAATGACACCGGAAAAATTTGAGTATCCAGGGTCATGATCTGGTTGCTGAATCGCCAGGGTCTTGTCCCCTGGAGCTTGGGGCAGCTTGCGTAGCGCCCAGCTCTTGGCTACCCCGCCCATGTGGAGCCTCAGGTCGTAATGACTGTTGTGGACTCTAAACCCTACGACGATGTATTCATGAACGTCCCTGATTTCCAGGTCATAACGTGCTCGTGGAGCCCTGGGCAACCGAGTGATGTGAACAGCTTGCCCGCCAGATGACTGAAAATTCGTTCGGCTTGGGCATGACACATCGTACAAAGGATCAGGAGGTTGTTGTCTTGGTTCGACCGACTGTAGATGAATGGGACTATGTGATGAACGTGTAGCTGTTTGCTCGTGACACCACAATGCTCGCAACGATGACCACGTGCTGCAATTATTTGTTTTCGAAGTACTTGACGCCTGTACGAACCTCCGTTGATTCCCCATGGTCTCCCGTTGTACATCCCGCCCTTCCATGCGTAGCTGGCCTCTCCACTGAGTTTGCTTATGGCTCTTGGCGTACGTTGGTGAGATGGTCTGAACGAGATGTTGAGAAGCACCATAGCTGTCTTGACACGATTTCGAGAGCAACCTAAGAGTGTTCCAATCTCTTCCTGCGAAAGCTGTTTTTTGAAGTAATGCTCCTCCAACCAGTTCTTGTCGAGCAACTGAGGTATGGTTTGTCTTTTTTCTGCCCAAGTTTTCTTCATGTGGGCCGAGACGAGAGGATTTGGACCTCGTTTGGCGATTCGTGGGCCGCTGCGTTGGTGTCCAAGAGTTACACGACATTGCCGCCCGCAGGTCAGTGCCGTAGGCCTGTATTTGCTTATCTTGGCTCTGAATTCGTTGCCGCAAATGACACACATCTTCGTCTCTAGTGATACGGATAGCGTCCTTTTCTTTATTGGCCTGGAGTCCTTCAAGGTATTCAAGAGGTGCCCATCCAACATCGTGGACATAGAATCGGTGGTTTGGGGTACAGATGACATGAGAGTCTCCAATGGAAAGCTGCAACCAGTTATCTACAATTCCATTGTACCACACTCGTGTTACTTCCTTACCACCTGCGTGCGTAGACACTCTGTCCCCTGGGACTATTTGTGCGATGGCTTTATATGTGCCGTCTTCCATCAACACCTGGGTATTGGAGTCAAAGCACCCGGCCCGCTTGGCCTCATGGTGCTGGATGGCAAACTGGGTCTTCTTGAACCCGCGGTTCGATGGAATCGAACGGATACTATGCTTGTCCGGTATCCCGGGGGCGAACATGTCAGTCGGTCTCCAGGATGTCACCCATGAGGCGCAAGACTTCTGTAGCCGTGATGGTGTCCCACTCGACGTGATCGAGTTCCTGTCGAATCCGTTGGGACTGCTCGGGCGACAGGAGTGCCCCGTAGTCGAGCGTTTGACTGTAACAGGCCCTGATGGCTGGTTTTTTGTGGAAGTCGAACACTGCGCACCCATTGGCATCCAAGACCACGGGGTATTCGAGCTGGTGGCCACGGTAGTACCCCGCGGTGGGGTGTCGCAACACCACCCATTCGAGTAGCTCGGGGTTGGTGACTGCCATGGGGCCCTCGGGTGTTTTGATCTGGAGCATCAGTTCACCCGTCGGCCCGCTTGGGCATAGGTGGTGAAGGTGTTGTCGATCTCATGCTGGGCCGCGATGGCGTCGGACAGACGGGTCCGGACCCCTGGGCCGCCGGCGCGGCTGGCTTCATTGATGGCCTCGGCGCCGCGGTGACCACAGTGACCAAGCTCGTCCCAGCAGGGGTAGCACAAGGGCCCCAGGCAGTACCAGCAGGATTCCCACGTGCCGGCCGGCACATACGTGGCCTTGTGACTGCTGACTCTTGCACCACAACGTCCACATGCCGTTACCTCGACCAGTTGAAACGGGTTGGTCTTCACGCTGGTCATTATACCCCCGTGGTATACTGGCGCCATGGGCGACAGCAACCTCGTGGACCCCTCGTGATCAAACCCACCGGTGCCCCCGAGCCCAACTTCATCACCTATGGGGCGGTGCTTGGTTGTCACGATGGTGACACGATTGAAGTACTGCGCGATCTCGGGCATGACGTCTACTACAAGACCAGCTTCCGGTTATTGGGCATCGATACCCCGGAGGTCAACCGGCGGGCTGAGAAACAGTACGGACTGTTGGCCCGCCAGCACCTTATCGACCTGATCTCCCAGACGACCCAATGGTGGGAAGAAGAAACCCCATGGGGCAAGATTCGCCAGCCCATCCTCGTGATGAAATCGGTCGAAGCGGATAAGTTCGGCGGCAGGTGGTTGGGCGAGATATGGCTGCCCAAGGGCAAGGGCCAGCTTCAGCTTCAGATGATCGAAGACAAGTACGGTCGGACTTACGATGGTGATGCGAAGAAGATTTGGGACTTCAAAGGATACCCGGAGAGATGATATGAGTAAAAAGCATGATGATGACAGATATTTTCGCGATGCGTGGGCTTCGTTGGAAAAGACGTGCCCGGTAATTTCAAAGGCACGTGTAGTGTTCAAACAATTACCTGAGGGTACGTGGTCGTGCGATATCGAGGACGGGATGGGGGCGGGGGTTGGCGAGAACCGTTCTGGGGCACTAATACGTGCGGCGTATTCTGTAAACATGCTAGTTTTGGAAGAATTACTTTGGCTGAGGGAGTTGCCCAGATGAAATTCCTCAGGTCGATCCTCAGCAACAGCGACGGCACCGGGTCGAGCAACCGGACGGCCATGCTGTTGATCGTGGTTGCCCTCTTGGTCTGGACCACCATCTCGGTCTGGCGGACGGGCCAGGTGCCCGATATTTCAACTGGATGGGTCTCGATCCTCATGATCTTCGTCGGGGGGACGCTTGGGGGCAAAGCGGCCGACGCCATCACGGCGATCAAGGCCCCGGGTCTTGAGGATGAGGAAGAACCGAAGGCATGACAACCAAGCGGCACCATGAGGCACCTGAACCCGAGGTCACGGAATCCACTGGAGTCAATGGGAACGGTGGTCGCAGTTGGGGCGAGTGGTTCGCCCGCCAGGGCACGACCCTGCGGCAACCGAGCGTCTTGCTCTTCATGGTTCTGGCGTTCGTGTTCGGCGACATGGTGACCTTCCTGGTGGCCAAGTCGACGGGCTACGAGATCCACGTGCCCAAGGAGCGGCCGATCGTCGAGTGCATCCGGCGGGCCATCGGGATGAAGGAGATCGACGACAAGGCGTTCCGCGAGGCCGTGGTGATCTGTATTCCACCCGCGACTGACGAGTAGCTAAAGAAAAGGGCCCAGGGCGCCCAATCTTTTGATCACTTTTTGGACAGATCCAAAATGCGATTGAGAACAGCGACCCCATCTTGATCCAGGTACTCTTGAGTCGAGTACTCGTCATAGACCTTCTTGAGCCACCCGGCGATAAGCCGAAGATCACTTATCTTGAACAGCATGAGGTACTTTTCCCGGAGCTGTTCACGCAGGGAATCCAATGCCACCTTCCCCACCATGTCGCTTACGTATAGGGTCATGCCGTCGCCGTCCCACTCCTGTTCGACGATAGTATGTTCATTCTTACGGTAGTCGGAGTCCGTGGATATACGAAGTGATATCCGAGGGGTATCGATCGACTCGAATTCGTCGTCAACGGTAGTTTCCATTACGTCCGACGAAACTTTGGCGCCGATCCGAATATACTTTTTATCGATCAGGTACTTCAGCAACATAAAGGCGATCGCGTAGACCTCCGAGTTCTTGGACTTTCCGACTACACTCTTGACGAACTCGTCGATGTTCTCCTCGTACAGGGCCTCGGATTCCCAGGCAGCCTGCACCCAACCTTCCTTCAACATGTCAGCGAACTTACTCTTCAACTGCTTCGCGAGCAGAGGACGTATGTGTTCGTTGATAATATCATCGACCTCACTGTCGAGATCAAACTCCAGACTCATATGGATACTCCTTGCCTAGATTATGAAAAATAAAGGGCCAAGGGCGCCCTTCTGTTTCGCTGAATCGCAAAGCCACTATCACTCTATTCGCCAGATACGGCACCCCTGCAGTTTCCCTTCGGTGACATACCTGGACAAATATTTCCAACCGTTGGGGTTATGGTTGAATCCCCAGACTCGCCCACTTCCTTGACCGCTGTTGATGTTGGGGATTAGGAACGAGTCCCCAACCTGCATCGAACCTATGGGGTACTTGGTCTTGGATCTGTTGGCTGGGATGGGCACACCTTTCTCTACCTGGAAAGTCGACATTACTTGATCCTCCAGATACGACAGTCCACCGGCGGGTTACCGACGGCACGAGCGCAGAACCGCTTGGTGTTGTTTGAGAGTTTGCGGAATTTGCTACACCGCGACCTCCCGGCCTTGACGTCCACCTTGGGGATCACGAACGAATCCCCAACCTCCATCTTTTCGTAGGGGTAGATGGATTCCAACTTCGGGCGTGCTGGCCCGGGTATCGACACACCTGATTCAACTGTATAGGTAGGCATTGGTTACTCCTTTGGTTGCCTAGTTGAGGACACTGTTGACAATTCGTGGTTGTGGTCATCCTTTGTTGCCCCAGGGCCTTGCACAGCACTATCGGGCTGCACGTTGTAATCTTTCACCAATCTGGTTGTCTGTCATGGGCTTGGGCGCAGGGAATCCATCGAGCGCGATGCCGAAGTAGGGCATGCCCCCGGGCATGACCTTCCACATGTCCCTGGGCAGCAGGAACCTGCAGTACCCCAGGGCAATGCCCAGCAGCAGGAGTTGCTCGATGTGCCGGTGTTCGCCCCAGTGGTAGCCGTCGCGCCGCAGGCACGCCTGGAGGAACGACCATCCATCGCCGGTACCCTGGTGGAATTGTTCCGGCAGTTGGCTGAGCATGTCCCGGACGTTCTGCCGTTGGGTCTCGAGTTGCTCACGGCAGAACCCCACGTTGGTTATCACGCCTGCGGCCAGCACGACATAGTCCGGCAACGGGGCGTCGGCCGCTTGGATCCGGCGCAACTCCTCCATCCTGGGGTCTTGTTCTTGGAACATCGAGGCTCCGAACGCCTGCTTCACGTTCTCGGCTGTAAGCTCATACATTGGTTTCTCCTTTGCAGATTGAAAAGTTGTTTTATTTCGTTCAAGTTCTTATGCGCACCAAAGCGTCTCGATACACCTGCGGTGCTATACTGACGTCGTATGGCTCGATACGTTTGGATCGTGTTGGCAATCTTGCTGGTGATCTTGGGCTACGGGGTAGCCAGGTACTACCGTGAGGCCGTGGCGCTCCAGGAACTCCTGTGGTTCAAGGACCGGGATAGCGCAGAGGTCAAGCGCAAGTACGACCGAGAGATCACGGTGCTGCGGGAAACCGCTGACGATCTCCGGCGGCAGATCGAAGAGGCACCCGCGGTCTCGGGTGCCAAGGTCAGGACGATCGTGAAGTATCGTGATCGTGAAGTCGTGAAGGACGTGACCACGGCGGTCGACCTGCCGCCCGGGTGTGCCGAGTGCCTCGCGGCCATCGAGATCCCGTACCATTTCGACAACTCCTACGTCGTGCTGGACGACACCCTCCGGTTCAACCCCCTGACCCAGGCGTTTGATTCGGTGGATCGCAAGTTCGTCCTGACGGATCGGTTCAACGATGCCGTCGTATCGACGGGGTTGCAGAACTTTGTCCAGCACGATGACCGATGGTTCCACGTCCGCTGGGCCGTGGGGGTGGACTACACCTGGGTGCCGATGGATAGGTTCCCTGGCCTTGGGGTTGGCCCGGCGGTCGAACTGGTGAATCTCAAGAAACTCCTGGGGGCCGAGGTGGGGATCAACCTTGCCCTCATGGTGGTGCCGAATGATATCAAAGACTCCCACGTGTCCGCGGTGCTGGACTGGAGGGTCGTGCGGAACGCCGCCCTGGGGGTCGGGTATGGACGTTCCATAGGTGACAACCTGGTGGCTGCCCAGGTGGTATTCTTTCCTTTCGACTGACCATGCGGGCCGACATCACGAAGTTTCGGGTCAAGATTCTTCAGACGATCGATCGTGTGCCCCCGGGGTTTCGTGACCACGGGTGGACCGGGGGCATGCTGGTGGCCGAGCTGGGGATCCCGGAGACAACCTTGCGGCGCCACGTCAGGGCCCTTCGGGACGCGGGTCTCGTGCAGGACAGCATGACCGGCTACCGATTACCCCCGGGCGTTAGCCAACGGCTCGATCTTGTCCTCCAGGCCGCCCGTGAGGGCAAGGCCCTGATGGTTCCCCCGGCCTAGCTAAAGAAGAGGGGCTGATGCCGCCCCCCTTGCCACTTGACCCCTTGCCGACCATGGCGGGCCGGATTGTTTCCTACGCACCAGAGCGCTTTTGACCAGGGGCCGATGCGTAGCCCAGTGGGTTGCCTGGGTCTCCTATTTCCCCTGGTCTAGAGTTTGTTGTCTTTCATCACCATGACGAAGAGCTTGCGGAAGTCCTGGCGGTTTCCCCCAACTCCCTGGCGCAGCCAGTTGTAGAATTGCTTCCGCTTGGACAGCCGGGCCGCCGGCGCGGGGTTGATCGCGGCCTCGGCCCTGCGGTAGTGCCGGACGCCAGTTGATTCTTGCTTTATCGAACGGCGGCGCGATACTGCGTTTTCGCCAACCATCTGGCCGTCGCGATATCGCGTCCGCAGGCGCCCCTGGACGACAGTCTTGTCGCCGTTTCGGTGCTGGATAATCTTCATGTGGTCTCTCCTTTGGTTGGCTGTGTTTCTTTGCTTGCCATCATGCTGGCGGCGTAGGCCTCCAGAATCCAGAGGATCCGGATGCCGAATTTCTGGAAAATCATCGAGAGTTCATCCCGCAGGGGCCGGGTGTCCTCACGCTTCGACACTTCGTTCCAGTATTTGGCCATCGACAGGACGGTCGTGGCTTCCTCGGGGGTCATGATGTTCTTTTGGTTCATACGTTTCCTTGTATCGTGGTGATGGGTAGTTGGCTCGGGTGTGGGAAATCTGCTGGTGTACGGCGCTCCCACTCCTTTGTACCTTGGGCTCGCTCTTCAGCCGTCCATTGGCGCTGAAGATGTCGAGTCATCTGCTGTTTCGTACTCTTGTCCAGTATTTCGAGGTGGACCAACCGGGTGGATGTTTTCTCTCGCTGACCCGTGTTGACGAATACACGACCCGTCAGCGGATGGACGCCGGCATAGTAGAAGGGCAGGTTCCCCACCATGCTCCGCAGGATACCTATACTCCTTTTGGTTTCGTAGATGTACCAACCCACGTGATCCCATAGGTGTTTGTCGGTCGTGGCGGCAGCGTTGAGATCAACGATACGGTACAGCAGTCGATGGTTTGTTTCTTTGGTCCCCATTACATCTCCTTGGGTTGAGAAGCTTTGAAGGCCATTGGAAGTAGGGTGTAGAAACTCGTGTTGTGTAGCCCTTTATGAATCGTCCAGTAGCGACCGGTGCCGTTCCGCAAGAGGTTGAGTGTGATCTGCTTAGATATACTGATCTGCTGAGTTGCCTTGATTATCTCTTGTTGGTTCGGTGCGTGTCCGTGCTGTATCGTGAGTTCGGCGATGGTCATTTTTAGTGTTTTCATCGCGTCGTTGTTTAACGCCTTACCCTGCTGTGTCTTGATGTCGAAGGTAGGGTTTTTCGTAGGGGTTACGTAAGGGATAATGCTACGGAACACATTGCAGATGACACGGCCTCGTGGGCTGAGCATCACAAATTTCGTGACGAAAAGTTGAAGCGCTATACCGACCGCGATACCCCCTAGGAGTGATTGAACGGATACATTGTTCGCTGGGGTGCAGCCGGTCATCCAGATCAGGATCCAGGTGGTCCCGGTCACTAGGCAGGCGTTAGCCCACTTGTATTTTGACGGGTTCATTGGGTTACTCCTTTGGTAGCAGTTGATTCAGCCGGATGGCTTCTTTGACCCCTGGGTGATCCCGGGGCTCATCGACACGCACGAGCTGATATCCTCCAGGATAATGGGCCTGGTACAGGTCATGCTTACTTTCGCTCGACAGCCCGATGTCATGCCAGGCCCACATGTCGGTACTGGAGACGTGGCCGGCCAGTTGGTGCCCTGATTCCGCCAGCGCGACCGTCCTGACCCAATCGGTTCCTTCGCCCGCGTTGATGAAGACGTATATCTTGGGCTTCAGGGGATCCCCGATGGGTTCGAGTTCCTTCTGCTTCTTCTCCTCCCAGGCCGTCAGCTTTTCTTCCGACCCGTGGGAGCCGGCCGGCAGGTTCGTGTAGCACCACTGGACGATGTCGAACAGGTCGGCCCGGTTGTCCAGGTCGGCTACGGCGAATGCCCCGAACAGGTCGTTACACAGGACACGGGTCAGGAACCCCCCGGGCCGTAGCCCTTGGGTTGACCAGAGTTCCAGGGCCTCGATGTTCTCTTGAGTCATCATGCTGCCACCTGGGCTGTATCTCGGAAATCGTGGTGAGAGTGAAGTGAGCCCCAGGTGAGTTCAAGCACCAGGACGGCGGAAGTCCCGTCGGGACAGGTTTCGCTGATGGCCTTCTTGGCCGTTGGGAATGGCCCGTGCAACTTGCACCCAGATAGTGGGATCGGGAGTACCGTCTTGCCTCCATGCTCGATGAACTGACAGACCTGACCGAACCCGTGGATGTTATCGTTCTGGTCAAACCTTGCGACGAAAAACATAGCAACTCCTTTGTAATTGGGAAAAGATTTTGTTCTCTCGAGTCCTTATGACGACCCAAGAGTCCCAATACACTGGCGGGCGCCGCGGTTATGTCGAGAGGATTCGAACGGCTTCGTTGTAACGTCGAGCGCGATCTGCAAGCCCGTGGTCTCCGCCGTTGATCTTGCGGGTCATGTTGGTCACGTCCCCTTGATCCGCCAGGGCGCTGAGGCCGCGGGCGTTCCAATACCACGTGGCTGACAATAGCGCGGGCTCCTTGTCCAACAGGATTTCGGGTGTCTTGACGAGTCGGTCGTCCCCGTAGATGGCTTTGCTGCAGGCAAGGTAGTTGTCCTTCCCAGTGAGTTGCACCAGCCCGCGACCGCGGAAACGGTATCCGTCGCCCGAGGTCTCGGGCCCGTTGCCCATCCGGTTGGCATAGACCTTGTTCGCGATCTTCTCGGGTGCCTTGGCATACGAGGCTGCCAACGTCACGCTGGTGAAATACTTGGGGAACGTCTTGGCAAGACCGTCGGTGCTATAGTTGAGGTTTTCCTGCAGCACTTTGAAATCACTGGACTCGTGGGCACACTGGGAGAGGAACCCCGCGACCCTTTTGATCGACGTGACCTTGGCCCCAGGGAGTACCTTGCCGATCGGTTGAAACCACTGGCCACCCTGGGGGTTACCCGGGAGGATAGCCGTGAGCTTCTTTTCGGTGAAGGGGAAGTCGAACCCCAGGGCTGCGGGTTGGACGGTCGGGGGGAACATGGCGTTCCATGTGGTATCGTCGATCTGTCCGGTGGCCGGGAGCTTTTTTACGGTTTGGAATTCCTTTACCTTGCCTTCGGTGCCACCGCCGAACTGACCATCGTCCTTGATCCCAAGGGCCCGTTGGGCCTTCCGGACATTCTCGATAACCTTGGGATCCAGGTTGGTGATCCCGTCGCCGCGTTTCAGAAACATGGCTACAGTATACCCCAGGGAGCTAAAAAGAACTGGGGGCTATCCCCTGGTTCTTTCGGGCATTCGCCCGCCGAGCTCTTGGATGAGCCGGTTGAGTTGTTCCTCCGTGGGTTCTCCCACGAGTTCACGGAATGTGAACTGGCAGATGTCGAATACATCTTCCCGCGGATTCTGCTGAACACGTTTCCGTACCTCATGCCGGATGATCGACATGGTTTGTTTATCGATTTTCACTTGGCTACCGGTTGGTTAGGGGTTGAGGGTCTACAGGTGCATTCGCGGGCTCGGCTGTCCTCCACCCGGACGGTCATGAGGGACCCGCCGGTCATGAGGCATTGGCGCCCGCAGGCTTCCAGGAATTCGACCTCGTGGTTTACCGGTCGCGTGACCCAGACGGCCGCCACGACCGCGAGGCTAGCGATCGCGATGCTGATGGCTTGCCACATGGTGTCCATGTTGTAACGCTCGGGCCGCGGCCGCGAGGTCTTCGAGGTCTTGATTGGTCATCTGGATCGCGGTCTCCATGACATCATTATCCTCGATTTCGAACGTCTCGGCCGCCAGGCTCGCGAGGTATGGGTCACTCTCCAGGATGTCGAACCTCCGGAGCACCGGGCTCATACTGCCACCCCGATGTCCTGGAGCCGTTGGGCAGCCAGTCCTTTGGCCACCTTGAGATTCTCGAGGATCTCGCGTTTCTGGTTCGTGAGGGTGGTGCCCTTGAGGAACTGGGTCGTCGCGATGATCCGGATGGCCGCGAAGTATACCCCCGTGACCACGATGTCCATCGGCACGACCTCGGGCCCCAGGTCGATACCCACGTCTTGACGGACCTTCTGGTACCCGACCTTCATCTCGACCCAGCAGAGCATGGGGAAGAGGACAATCCAGAGGACAAGCGACACGGTGATCCACGCGATCTTGGTGATGATGTTGTTGAACAGGTTGTACATTTGGTTTCCTTTTGTTGTTGATGATTCCATAGTGCCCGGGGGCAAGCGAGTGCCCACCCCCGGGACAAATGAGCGAGGGGTCAGTCGGCAAACAGGCTGTAGCCGAAGTACCCCAGGACCCCCGAGAGGATCCACAAGCCCAATGCTGTCGTTTTGTTCATGATCTTTCTCCTTGTTGGTTTTGGCGAGAAATAATTTCCTCGTTAATTCCTTATGACCCCTCTGGAGAGCCAATACACAGGTACGGTATAATGGCTCCATGGGTACGTTCCCATGGATCAAGGTCGCGGCCCTCGGGGGCCTTGGGGCCATCCTCCCGTTGATCGTCGAGTTCGTGGGGCTCGACGGCGCCGCTGTCGCGGGGTTCCTCGCGGCCCCGGACGCCGCGGTTGTGCTTGGCCATGGCATCAGGGCCACGGGATACTTCTTCATCGGGGCTCTGTGGACAGGACTCCAGTACAAAGATCTGGTGAAGCCGAGCCATGCGGTTCAGCTCGGGATCGTGGCCCCCATGACGGTCTCGGCCATGTTGGCCGGGCAGGCCAGTGGGCCCGAGGCCCAGGGGCACCAGGGGTATCGATTCACTGGGGTTGCGTACGCAGAAGATTCTTCAACACCGCCCACCAGGTTCCCCAAGCTTGAGTTTGGTGACCGTATGTTTCATTCGTTTTCCCGCAAGACCCCGGAGGTCACCTGGTGGGTCATGAGCCCCGAGGTCACGGCCGACCAGGCCAACGGCTTGATGCTCAAGCTGGCGCCCCCGCCAGTCCAGGGGAAGAAGCGCAGTACCCCAAAGGATACCCCATTGATTCCCAACATTACCCCATTGGTCATCGGGCCTCACGAAGATCAAGTAGGCTACGTGGTGGTCCTGGGGCATTCAATGGGCAGGTCGGCGGCGGAGCAGTTGTTCGCCGCGGTTCGAAAGATCCCTGGGTTCGAAACTTTCCGGTTGGTCTCGTTCCCCAAGGTACAGCCGTAGTTGTTGTCCAATTGGCCAATCTGCTAAGCTGTAGTTCACATGAGTCTGGCGAAACGAGCATCCGACTACGCCGCGGGGCAGCCCGAACAAGAGGATCGCGCCCGTGGGCTCAAGAACGTGGCCCTGGTGGGCGGGGGGGTGCTGGCCGGTACCAAGTTGACCAAGATGATGCTAAAACGAAAGGGCGGCCAGGGGGCTGCTAACCTGTTGCTTCGTGCTCGGAAGGGTCGACCGGCCGTCGTGAAGGCCGAACGAGTATTTCGTCCGAGCTTGTTTCAATACACTGGAAAGGCGAAAATATCATGAGCCTAGCTATCAAGCTCTCCAAGGAGGCCCAGGGCACCACCGTGGTGTACGGGGGTCAGCAGGAGAAGAGGCCGAGCCTATTGGGCCGAGTGGCCAAGGGGGTGGCGCTCGGAGGCCTGGCCCTCGGGGGAGTGGCGGCACTTCGGAGCGGAGCCATCGGGGCAGGGCGTGCGTCCTACGGGATCCGGAGGGCCGCGGGCCAAGGGGTAGGGGAATCGTTGGGTGGCTCGGCCAGGCACGGGGCTGGCCTGATGGGCGAGGAGATCAAGTCCTGGGGCCAGAAGATCAAGAGTTCCGTCACCCCGGGGGAAGGCGCGGGTCCTGTGCCGGCTGCAATTCGGAACGCCCGGGCCGCCACCGAGACCCCTCGGATGCGGAGGGCGAGGCAAGTGTTTCAAGGGACCCAATCGCCTAACCCCGCGACCCTTGGGACCCAGGTGTCTGTTGCTGCCAAGGGTGCCCGTAGGGCCATGGCCGGTAAGGCCGACCCGACGTCTCTTCGGTATCGACTGTTTGGCAAGGGGGCAGACATGACCTCGGCCCTCGAGTTCATGCACCTGTATGCTCAAGAGAAGACCGCGGGCCGAGGGCCAGTGGTTGTGACGAAACCGGTGGTCCAGCCGCCTACCGAAGACAAACTTGAATCCGCGCTGGATTACGTGCGGGTCAATCAACTGGGCCAAGGGGCCGCCACCATGGTCAAGCAGGAACATGACCACTCGTTGGCCCGCCGGGCAATCCAGAACTCCATCTCTCGCTAAGCGGGCAGGTGATCCTCGGCTCGCCTCGGCCGTCGGGTCCACCATGGCGGCGAACCCTGGGCTCAAGGGTCCATTGGCTCGCGTGAGGGCCGGGGCCTTGAGTGCAGCGGACTTCATGGCGCTGTATGGTGGCCAGATGCGAGGAGCGTTCCTGGGGGCCAAGGCTAAGCACGGGCCACGACATGGCTTTTCGAACAAAAGTGTGGCAGACTATGGCAAGAGCCTTACGGAACCTTAAGTTTCAGTTTGCACTCCGATGAATCCAGACTACAATCTCAATGGGAGCACAAGATGAAAGCATCACAAGTGAATCGTGGCGTGGCCTCCAGCCTGATCTTGGGACATCTCAAGGCCGCGGGGTTTGTCCAGAACCAGGGGAAGGACCAGGAGAAACGAGCCAGTGGCCTTGATCCCAAGGTGAAGCTTGGGCTCCGGAAGGAAGCGGAATCCAGGGTGTTGGAAACCGTGGCGGTCCAGATGTACCAGGACCCCATCCTCGCGAGAATGCTAGAGTCGGGGTTCATCAAGCAGGCGGCCCTGTTGGCCGAGGGCCGGTTTTCAGACTGCGAAACCCTTGACAAACTAGCGTCCCTCGGGCCCCAGGGGATCCAGAAGGTCGCGTCCCAAGGATTCGAGCGCCTCGGGGCCGTATGACCGAGGAATCCCGGGCCTCCCGGGAGCACGGGCTCTGGGAAGCCTGGCGAGCCAGTGGGAAGCATCCCTCGGCCCTCCGGCCCCTTGTCAACTCATTGGCCCCCCTGGTTCACAAGACTGTCAACACCTACGCGGCCGCCGATGTCGCGACCCCGGCGCTCCTGACCCAGGCGGAGAACCAGTTGATCCAGGGGCTCCACAGTTACGACCCTACCAAGGGGGCCACCCTCTCGACCCACTTGAACTGGCAGATGCGGGGTGTGGGTCGATTTGTCGAGAAGCACCAGAACCTCGCCAGGATCCCGGGGTCAAGGATTCGGCACATTGGCAAGGTCCAGTCGGCGACCAAGAGCCTGACGGAGTCGCTTGGACGTGCCCCCACGTTGTCCGAGTTGGCCCGAAAGTCCAAGGTACCAAAACATCAGGTCGAGAAGCTCCAGCGGGAGATCCGGCCGGTCCATATCCTTGGGATGGATCTGGGGAGCGAGGGCATGACCCTGTCGGACCTCGGGACCGGGGGCTTTAGCCCAGATCGTGAGCGTCTTGAGTTGCTTTACCCAGACCTTACCCCGATGGAACAGCAGGTCGTGGACTACTCGGTCGGGCGGGCGGGCAAGCCGGTGATTGAGTCGACTGGGCAATTGGCTGGCCGACTCAAGGTCTCGCCTGCTAGAATAAGTAACATCAGGGCCTCGATTACCAAGAAACTCATGAATCTCCATTGGATACGCTGACGTGCCGGTCGTAAGTAACACGGCTCTCGTGACCTTCCAGGCAGACTTCCGAGCCTTCGTCGCGGCCGAGAGGTTGCGGTTGGAGCAGGACAAGAGTTTCCTTCAGGAGATCAAGGTCGGGGAGGAAGAGACGTCGATCGCCGAGTTGTCCGACAGCTTAGCCGCGGCCTCGGGTAGTGAATTGGAACAATTGCTCGGAGGAACATAAAGATGGCCGTGACGCCCACAGAAATCATCCTGCAGCCCAATAGCCCCGAGACCCTGATGGTTGGGTCTTCCATCAATGCGTTTGTTCAGCACCGGGTGATGGGCCGCAAGACCGCGGTCACGGGAGCGGACAACACCAGTGCCCCGATCGAGCGGGTGGGGGCCGAGGTCGTGACCATCTATGTCGCGGGAACCTCGGGGGATGCGTACGAGATCCAGGCAGCCTACAGACCCGTTTACCTGGCAAACGGTACCCTTGATGTTGCGTCCACCGGGTGGGTGGCCCTGGCCTCTGGATCGATCCCTGCGACGGGTGTCGCGTCCCAGAGCTTTCAGGACGTGATGCCGGCATTTCGGGTCAAGCGTACCGTGGGGGTTGGGGCCTTTACCGTTTACGCATGGTTCATATCATAATGCCTTTTCTTGCTAATGATTTTGAAATCTCGAGCGCCTTTGGCCCGAGTTACTACGGGGTTCAGGATCTTCCTGAACTCGAGGCTTTGTCACCCCCGGGGGACAATAGCTTCGCTTTTGTCGAAAGCGAGGGTTCGTGGTATTTCTACGATGCCCTGAGCATCACGGCGCCCTCAAGCCCCACGGTCATTGTTCCGGATGCCATCACGCCCCCGGATCCTGGCCGTTGGATCCAGAGTTCCGCTGGTCCCCCGCCGCCCCATAGCCACGTGATGACCGATATCTCTGATCTCGACGCCTCGGGGGTTCCCTATGCCCCAGGGGTCGTGGGGGATTGGGCTTCAGTCCCCACGGTCGTGGCGGAGGCGTTGGACGAAGCCATCAAGCGGCGCTTGAATGTTGTCAACACCGCGGTGAATTATTTGGCGACATTCAGCGATGGGTTGATCCGGGTGGCGGCCGCCGGGGTGGTGATCAGTTTGCCCGCTAGCCCGGGGGCAGGAGATGTTGGACGCTCCATCGTGGTAAAGCGGGTCCACACGGGTGCCACGTCGTCGGTTTCTGGAAATGGCAACACGATCGATGGATCGGCCAGCAGGACCCTGGTGTCCAGGTATGATGCCGAAGTTTACACGTGGACCGGTAGCGAATGGGATGTGAATTAAATGTCACACAAGACACCCACGACGATCGCTGAAGAACTGCCGGCCAACAGTATTGGCACCACCGACATTCTTGACGGTGCCATCACGGACGCCAAGTTCCGCAACAGCCAGGCGTTCTCCGTCATCGGGCGTGCCCTGGGTTCCGCCGGGGTGCCGGCGGACATCGTGGCCGCCGTGACGGATCGTGTCCTGGCCTACAGCGGTGGTGCCCTGGTGTTCCAGCAGGTCGCCACGGCGATGCTGCAGAACAACGCCGTGACGAATGCCAAGTTGGCCCAGATGGCGGCGAACACCTTCAAGGTCAACAACACGGGGTCACCGGCTGATCCGGTGGACGCCACCGTGGCCCAGGTGTTGGCCATATTGGGGATCTCGGCTGGCAAGCGATTCATTACTATCCCGATCTACGGGGCCTCGGGGTCTGGGAACGTCTTTGGATCGACAACGAGTACGTCGTACACCGTGATCGCGAGGTTTCTGTATCCTGGGTCTACGACTTTTGGTACGCCCTCGGGCATTAAGGCCGATTTGTTTTCGAATAACCCAGGGGTGAGGGGTAACATCAAGGTGCGGGACGTCACCAACGCCCTGGATATCGCGGTAGTGTTTGGAAGCTCAGATCTGCCCACGACCCCTGGGATCATAACCCTCGGGGCGATATCCAATGTCCCGGTGTCCGCGGCACTTTTCGAGGTGCAGGTACGCCGCACCGTTGGGGTGGGGGCTGACGAAATCAGATGTTCAACCGTAGCGATGGAGTTCTGACATGACGTTGAAAAAGTACCGTAGACGTTGTAGCACCGAGGCCGGGTATGTGTACTCCGATTTTCGTACCGACGCCCAGGGCGCTCCGTCGGTGTGTCCCAACGACTCCGCCCACACGCTGGATCCTGAGGACGAGTGGGTAGTGGTCGAGAGCTACACCCAAGAGGTTCCCATCGGCGCCGAGAGCGGTCAAGTGTTGGTCAACACGGGCCAGCACAGCCATGGATACGCAGTCCATATGAAGGGCCATCGAATCGTGATCCCCTCGGGGTCGGCGGTAGCGGTAAAAGACTACTTCAAGTTCAGCAAAGGAGACCCTCTTGTCGACTACCCCGTGGAGATATTTTCTGGTGCCATTAGGGTATCGGGTGCCCAAGACGGTGATATTATCGACGTCGACATGGTGGTGAAGGACGGCGGCGGCCCGGGAGTCGATATCGTGGCCGCGAGTTTCTTGAGTTCGTTTTACCCCAACGGAACTGCCGTCGGGGTCTACGAACTCCATGATTTCGTTCCGCCCGACAAGGCCAAGCTGCTGCCCGCGGGAATATACTTGCGGACGATCTACACGCCGGTGGCGGCACTGCCCAACGATGTCGTGGTCAAGGCGTTGGTCACGGCGTTCAAAGACCCGTTGGTGTAGGGTGGCCGGGGGGGCGTTGTCTGGCTTTGGGTACCTGTGGGGTATTGCCGTCAGAAATATCGGGTATAGGGTTTGCACATGGGTATAGAGGAAGACATCGAGAATGTGAAAGAGTCGGATACAGAGTTCAAGCTGTACACGAATGGAACCCAGGAACACACCGTGATGCTGTGGCACAAAAGGATTGTCGGGCACCTTAAACATATGTTTTTCCGTAAAGGAGCGGGTACAAAAACAGTGGACTTCGTCGTGGAGATCGAGGTAGACGACGACGAGCTAGGAAACGGGAAATAGTCTCAAAGGAAATCTTGTGGAACTTTTTTCAAACCCCACCGGTGCCCTCCGGCAGGTATCGAAGATCGTGCTGATCGCCACGGGGGTCTTCTGGGGGCTATATGACGTCATCCCGATGCTCAACCAGGGGCGGGGTGATACGTTGTCGGAAAACCTTCGTGACTGGAGCCGCAGGGCCTGGGTGTTGCCGTGGTTCTGGGGGGCGCTGAGTGCTCATCTGTTTCTCAACACCGGGCAACCCCAAGACTACCGGCAACGGTTCCTCATCGCCGCCGGGGTGTTGGCGGCGTTGATCGTGGCGAATGTCGTGACTTGGTACGGCCTGCGTTGGGAAGCCGGGGTCGGCTGGAGGACAGGGTTGTTTTTCCTCGGGATCGCCGCAGGGTTGCTCCTGTGGAGTCAGAACCAGTAGACTAAAGAGGAACCACCAAGGCAATGCACCAAGGGATACCAGATGGACAAATTGATCGAAGTCCTGATCGCCAACGGCCCCATGGGGTTGGTCGCCGGGGTCATGTTCTACCTCCTGATGGTGGAGAAGAAGGAGCACAGGGAAACCCGCGTGACTTTGGCAGACATTTATAGCAAATACGAAGTCGTGGCCGACAGGTCTATCGAGGCGATGTCCAGGGTCACGACCCTGATTGGCGAGCGTCTTCCCAACCGTAACCAAACCCAAGGGGGCTGACATGTCGGCGCATCCACAGGTCTATGCAACCAAGGGTCTGGATATGCAGGAGTTCGTCCGGCGGGCCGCCGATACCCACGCGAGGCTCCTGGAGACAGCGGACCACCTGGCCGCCGTGATCGATGACGCCAAAGCCATGATGCCGGCCTCGGGCGTCCTGGGGGTCGTGCTGCAGTGCCGGGGATGTGGTGAGCAGTACCTCGAGCGCCGTCGCCCCGATGCCACCGAATACGGGTGTTGTTCATCCCGGTGTTACCGCGGTGCGGATTCCTGACCTCTGGATCGACGGGATCGCCGAGGCCATCAAGGCGTTCAAGCGGTTGCTTCGTTTGATCCGTAGGATCTTGGGTCGTTAGTTCGTCCCACCGGACAGACGCGAACGAATCGCATTGCCTGCCCCTTGGGCAAATCCACCACCTAGAGCACCTTTCTGCGTGAAGGGTTTGGACACCGGCATGCTCCCGGGGGTCGTGGGGGGTTTGACAGGCGGGCGAGTCGATGGCCCAAAGATTCGATTCATCATCGGGGTGCTGGAGAGCTGGCCCCCGGGTGTTAAGCCCGAGGGCCCAAACGCCATCTTGGCCAACGGGATCTTTGGGGTCGTGAGCCCAATGGCCTGGGGCTTCACCCCGGGCTTACCTGGGGGCTTGAGCTTGGAGACCGTGCGCCCTGGGGTCAGTTTACCGGACGACGGCTTGAGTTCTTCACGCTCGACCGTTCGGTTTCGAATCATTTCCAAAAGCCCATTGTTCCGATGGATTGCGTCCGCGGCCCCGAGGCGGCTCTGGAGCGCCGGGATCCCAGAGTCTAGGTAGGCGGTCTTGCCCTGGAGGGCCAAGGATATCTTGCCCACCGGGGTCCCCCGGAGAGCGGTGGTGTTAAGTTTCCGCTGCCTCATCTTCTCGACGTACTGCCGAAGGGTCTCGGGTTGTGCGAGGAATTTTTTTGCCTCTTGGCCAATCGTCAGGACGCGGGCTGGCTTGAGGGTTGCGAACCCGGGCCCAAGGCCCGCGAGCTTGAATTTCACCATACCTAAGCTTAGCAGGTTTGCACGCTACCGGAAAGCTCTGGTTTCCTGTTATAGTGTTGAGGTCGTAACAAAACCCCCTTTTTATCTGGAGGTGTCGATGGATCCCGTGACTGCCGTGACGTTGAATGACACATCCGCTCTCTTGGGCCTCGTCCAAGGGTTCGCGAGTGCGGCTGAGAAAGGAAATTACTGGTGGGTCTCGGCCACCGTGGTGTACCTGCTGGTCGAGGTCCTGCGGGGCAAGATCCCGGGGACCAACAAGCCTTTGCCCTTTATCCCCGTGGTGTTGGCGCCTCATCTGTCGGGCAACGCGATCAAGATGGTGGTCCTGGTGGCCAACATCCTGATGGCGGGGATATACCTGTTGGCTGGAGTCCCGGTGGACAACGCGGTCGCCAGCGCGGCGACCGGATGGTTAGCTTCCATGGGGATCCACGATGCCGTTGGGCTCAAGAGCCTGGTGTTCAAACCTTCGAGCAAGGTCTAGCTGACGGTTCATGGCGCTCCCGATTGCCAAGATCACGTTGGAGAATGGAGCTACCCCGAGGGGCTTGTTCCTTACTCGCCAGGACCTCCGGGCCGTCTCGTCCCATGGGGATGGTGACGTTGCCCAACTCCACGACTTCCGCCGTGTCTATAGCTTTGACCCTGGGTCCATGGCGGTTGACGACGGGCTCGATCCCAATGTTGTGAAGCCGGACGACATCCTGGTGTCTAACCCTGGCCGTTGGTTAAGTGGTGACATATCCATCGACCTGACGCTCGAGGGCACGACCTCGGCGCCGAGCGATCAAGGTTCTTCTATCACGTCGTACGCTTGGTTCCTGGTGTTCGAGCCGAGCGAAGGCAGCCCCCCGGCAGCCGCCCTGGTGGCCGGGGGTGCCACCGCTGTCCTCACGATTCCCCTGGGGGCCGGGTGGAACCCCGGGGGTATCCTGGTGTTCCTCCGGGTCACGGATAACGCGGGCCAGACGAGCATCGGGAACCCCTATGCCCCGGCGCTCAACCCGGATGCCCTGTTCCAATACATCCTGGGGACCGAGGAACTGGGGTTCGAGATCCCGGCCGCTGGGTCTCGTAACTGGCACCGCCACTACCAGAGGGCCTTCATCCTGCTGGATGCCAAGATCAAGGAGGTGGCCGAGACGATCCCGGGGGCCAACTTCCCGGTCAAGGAGGACAAGGGCAAGAACCCCACCAACACCACGACGATGGACCAAGAGGCCGTGGCCAATGTATTCATCACCAAGACGCCGGCCGGCGATGGCGTCGTGGCCGTCTACGTCGGGGGCCTGCGGGTCCAGGTGGGCAACGGGGTCAAGACCGAGGATTGCTACTTCAGCCCCGATGGCGGCACCACGGCCCGGCTATTCGCCGACATCCAGGCAGGGGATCAGCTAATATGGAACACCGTGATCGCTGGCTACGGAGTGTCGCCCAGCGATGACATTGATTTCGACTACGACGCTGCCTAACCGTATGATCAACGCCAAACAGATTCGAAACCTTACTCCCTTGGCCACCAAGGCGGTCTTTTCATCCGACTTCCTAAGGGATGCCGAAGGATGGACCGACGTGAGTCCCAATGCAACGTCTGCCTGGGTGTCACCCCAGGTCGTCAGGGTCACGCAGATCAGTGGGTTCGGGCCCACTGACCCGCCGGTCACGGTGGCCAACGTCTTGCCCGTCCAGATGGGATCTTTTGTGACGTATGGACGCCTTGGGCTTGAGGCCACCGGTACTCTGAATCAGGGATTTGGTGCCGCGGCATCTGGAGGCGACCAGATGGTCATGGGGTTTCTGGTGGATGGATCCCTAGCGGGTGGAGGGCCCACAGCCTTGATAGTATTGATAGCAATTCATGACGGTGCTGGAGACGCCGACATGTTCTTCCTTGGTGGATCGATTAGTGGCGGACCTATAGTGTTTGTCCCCCTCGGGGTAAAGCTTTCGGTGGTTACGGGTCGTCAGGTTGTCCGGATGGATGTCCTCAGAAAATCCGCTGGTGTCGCGGATGTCGTGTTTTCGTGGAACGGCGATACCGTTGGGATTCTTGACAATCTTTTGATTGCGGAGTTTGGATGGGATGTCGGGATGCTGGCGGCGCTGGCGTCGTTTTCCCAGGTGGCCGCTGTGCCGCTGGATTTTCATCGATTCAACGGTACCCGGGAAGCCGGGTTCATCGGTGCTCAAGTGCCTGATGTAGTCTTTACCCCAATAGTGGCAGAGTACACCTTTCAAGACGCCGATAGCTACCCCACGATGGCATTTTCGCCAACCGAGGGGGGTGCAACTGTAGAGGCTCCAAACAAGATCTCCGATGGTGGCGGTAATTTCGTGGCCTCGAGTGTAGAGCCAGGGGACAAGGTTGCACTTAATGGTGGGCCGTTTCCCGGAGTTTATGAAATCGCTACCGTCGCCCCAACCCAACTGACCGTAGTGGGAACACCCTTTGGATACGATGCTCCCCCGGGTCCTCCAGGTCAAGGCGGGCTGTGGGGACTCATCACGACGGCCGAGGTGCAGGTCGGTACCGCTACCGTCAACGATCCCGGGGCAGATTTTTCGATGGTGCAGCCCGGCGATTTCTTCATCGTCACGGGCCCAACGGGAGACCTTGTTGGAGTCTACACGGTCGACACCGTGGGCAGCGGGACGCTGGATGTCGTTGGAACGACGTGGCCCGCGACGACACGGGTTGAGTACGTCGTCGTGGATCAAAACGACAATATTTTTGACGGTCAAGGTTGGCAATCCGACGGCGTCGATAACATCCAGGCCGTGTATGACCACGGCATGACGGTATTTTTGAAGCCATCGGGAGCCGGAGCCGGGCCCCGGGTTATATCGGAGATTCTCTCGACACTTCTGTCGTTCCATCTTGGCCAGGCCTTTGGTTATGCCGTTGAATGCACCCTGACGATCCCCGGGCTGCCGTCGACGGGTTCCAACATAATGGAATTCGCCTTTGGTGTCTACCCGGGTTTAGTCGAAGCTCTACTGGCCGGTGTTTTGGTCGATTCTTCAGGTGTGTACGCAATAGCGTCGACGTCACCGTCGCCGGATGTCAGGGGTTCACTGCAGCCCGGTGTTTTTGGTCCGATAGCGTTGGCACCGACGAGCGGCCAGGGTCACGTCAAGATAAGATTTCGAGCGGAGATTTTTCATGTCGGTCAATCCAAAAAAGAGATGTTCCTCCGCGTGTACTTCGACGACACCCTGGTGGCGGCGTCGTCAGTGTCTAAGGAATCTCTTTGCGATGGGTCTTTTGGTGACGGCGAGCTTCGAGAGTTCTTGATGGCGATTGTCCTCAGCAGTACGTCGTCGAATATAGCGGCGTGGCGGTTTGAGAATATTAGGACGAGCAAACTCACCAGCCAGGAAGCCCTGGTACCGCGGATCATTCGAGGAGATCCTCGCAACGCCTATGGTTCTTCGGTGGCCGTGACTGGTCTCACGGGTGTCTATCCTCAGGAGATGACGGGATTTCCAGGTGAGGAGCTAATCGACGTGACGGACGTCAGTCCTGGGACTAAATACCGGTGGTACGGAAATCCGTCGAAGTACCTCGACAACCCCGGGCACATCAAAGTCGTAGACAACGACGGCCAGACGACAATCGGCACCGGTACTTTTGACGGCGTCGGTACGCCGTTCTCCCGTACGGAGATCGGCGACATACTGTGGATTTTCGAAGGGCCCGACATGGGTGAGTACGTCGTGACGGCAGTAGACCCGGGGTTCGCCCAGATCACCGTGGCCGCTGTCTTTGTAGCCACGACCTTAAGTCTGGACTACGCCGTGTACAAAACCCGTCCCGGCGAATGGGTGGTGGTATGAAAAAACGCTACATCGTGACGGGTCAGGTCGCTACCCCGACGGATGTCACGAGCCTACGGGACTGGCTCGTGGCACAGGCAGGCCCTGAGTTTGAATCCATTGAGGTCATCAGGATCCCCACGGCCAGTTGGCGCCGCATTACCCTTGGGCTAACTCGAGCGGTAAAACCAGAGGGTTCTATCCTTGTCAACTGTGGCCCCACTGCCCAGGCCATAGAGGCTAGACCCGAGTTTATCAAAAAGCCAACGATCACGATTGTCCTGAGGGCATAAATGTCGACCATCGGGCAGCCCGTTGAACTCTCGTTCGAGATTCTCCACGACGCCACCGGGGCCCAGATCCTGGCGCCCACGGGGTTGAGGCTTTACCTGGTGAAACCCGGGACTCAGGTGCTCGAATATATCCCGGGCCAAGTGTTTGAACCCGTGGGTGGTGGGGTCATCAAGACTACGATCCCGGGGGGTGAGATCAACGTCATGGGGCTCTACGGGGCCGTCGTGACGGCGGATAACGGTAGTTCTCGGGATATTGAATTGTTCGTTGCCCAGGGGGTACGGGCCAATGCCGAGATCTTGTTGCCTTTCGCAGCTCGGCGCGAAGATGGATCCGCCAAGACCAATCTCACGAGTTCCGCAGTATCGCTGTCTTTCCATCTCACCACCCAGGTGACCCGGACGGTCGATCCATTGGATTTTGTCCATCTGTTCGACAGCTTCGCGGCCCCGACGGCATTCTACATGGTCCGGATCCTGGCGACCGAGTTGACCGGAGCGGGAACCCTGGCCTACGGGGTCGACGGGACTGACATGGAAGTATGGCGGCACGATCTTGTGATCCAAGATCAGCCATATGTGGATTTCACCATCAAGACGAACCCGTGGCTCGACAACGTGTCGGTTGAACTTTACCTGGACGACATCCTTGTGTTCCAGGGGATTACGGATCTGTTGGGCAACCTGGCGGCCCGGGCGCCGATCGGTACCCTGGAGGCCAGGATATCGAAGCTGGGGCTAGTCTTCAGCACCAACAATTTTGTTGTCGAGCTGACCGAGGACACGGTATCGGTCGAGATCTCGACTGCCCATCGGGTTGAACAGACGGAACCCCCGGGATTCTGCAGGATTGATTTTCAGTTGCTCCAGGCCAATGGAACCCCACTGGCTGGCAAGAAGATTTTCTTTACCCCGATCCTGGGTCTCACGGGCACGGGCGCCGGGGTGGTGAAACAACCGTTTGAAATCACCCTCGATCCCCAGGGCCGGGGGGTCATGTTCTTGATCCCGGGGATCCGGTCGGTGGTGACGCTCGAGGGCACGAGGTTGTACGAAGAGTTTGAAGTTCCGGCGCAACCTCAGGCCGACTTGTTCGATTTGATTTCATTTGAAGACAAAGGATTCCAATCCTACGCGGCCAAGCTGCAGGATGGGATTCGGAGGAGCCTGTTGCCCTGATGGCCGCGTATGTAACCAAGGTATTTGTACAAGACCCCGGGGATGCCCCGGTCGTGGGGGCGTTGGTCGCGATCGTCTCGATGGCCGACGGTACCGTGGTCATGGGGGTATCGGACGGTACTGGGAAGGTCGAGGTTCCGCTCGAGGAGGGATTCTACGTGGTATCGGCGTCAAAGAATCTGTACGTGTCACCCGCCTCCATGCAGATCGAGGTCGCGGCGCCCCCGAGTCCAACGGCCGCATTTTTCCGACCCCCCAACCAGGCCACCACGCAACAATACAGTGGATTTCGTAAGAACGTGAAACTCGGGATCGATGGCGCGGCCCCCGTGTTGATCGACGTGACCGGCGGGGACAACCTGGTGGCAAGTTTTGTTGAATTGGTATCCAATCTCAACACTGGGCTAGGCGCGGGGATCGCGTCGGTTATTTTGGATGAGATCAGGCTACTCTCCACGACCGTGGGGGCGTTGTCTGAAATCTTGATTGTGAACGACGGCACCGTGCCGGACCCAGCGATGGATTTGGTCTGGGGGTTGGTTCTTGGGGATGGGGACATCTTGATCAATGGGCAGGATACCCCTGGGGACTTCAACGACTATGATGTTGAACTAACGCCATCCAGCGGGTTCACGAGTCTCGACCCAGAGCGGTGCGTCCTGTGGGGTGAGTTTTTTACCAACCAGCCAAACGTGCCGTTGGCCGGGGCCACGCTTCAGTTCGAGGTCTTGGCCAGGCCTTCGGCCAACGACCAAGGTCTCGATGTAGCGGATTCCTTTTATCGTCAGACCGATGTCAACGGAGTGGCGTCGTGCGAGTTGATGCGCGGGGTGCTGGTCAACATCTACCTGCCCTGGCTCGATGTGGTCAAGACCGTGGTGGTGCCGAATGCTCCGTCGGCCGACCTGGCCGCGTTGTTGACACCTTACGCCGTGTCTGCCGACATAACCCGTGGGGTCGCGTTCTCCATGGAGGTGGGGCAAGTGTTGAACCCGGGGGTCAAGGCCGTGTTTTCCGATAGCTCGGTCAAGACAATCCCAACGGTCACCTACACGTCGTTGAATAGCGCGGTCGTCACGGTGACGAACGGGAACCTCGTGGCCGTGGCGTCCGGAACCGCATTGGTGACTGGTTCGTTCCGCAATGCTCGTGGCCAACTCATCATTACCCCCCAGGCCACCGTCACGGTCCCATGACAGCACTCCAGATAGCAATTGATTCAGGTGACTATGCCAACGAGTTTCACCTGCTTCCTGAACTCAGGAGTTTGATTCCCAAGCGCCTCGATGGATCTGAATCGTGTCGAAGATTCCTCTTGCGAGTGGTCACCAGGTCGATCATCGATGTATGCGTCTACCCTGAGGGAAACCCTAGCCATGATTCAGCCCGCGATTGGCTTATGGGAAAAGACGACTCTGCTATGCCCTTTCGCGATCTTGTGCTGCTCTTGGATCTCGAGTGGATTGAGTGCCAGGTGATCGCGATCCTGAAGGGCAACACGGCGCATAAGAACAAGGTCATGGAAATGAAACGCTTGATCTATAGACTCGGGGAAGACGCCGTGGGGAGCGATGCCAGCGAATGATTTCCTCCTCGATGCCGCGAACCGGCTACTCCCCGGGGTATTGTCCCGTAGTGTCTCGGGGGTCACCGAGGAGCTAGAGCTTCGTTTCTTCGAAACTTCCGAGATTCTTGTCCATTCCCTTGCCCTTGACCCGGACGCACCCTACTACCTTGCGCTCCTGGTGATCTCGGGGATTCTGGATGACCTCCGGGGTATCGAGAACCAGGTGGCCACGATCCTCGAGACCCTCGCGGCATCGAGAAAAGAAGCCCCACTCCCGCGGGTTGATCGACATTTCGACCTGGCGGCCAATGCCCTGGCTAACATAAGCACCAAGGTAGCGAGGGGAGGGTTCCCAACGGCTCATGACCTGGAGCTTTACTCTACGGAATCGAGGTTATTTGCCGCGGGCCAATTGGTCCCCCAGGAGACCGTCCTGAGTGATGAACTCTATAGAATCAAGTTGCTCGGTGCGATCAAGGCGATGAACGAGACCCTTGGGTCTATTCACGAGCGTGCCGCACGAGTGACCCCAGGGTCATTCTTTGTCGACACTCTGGATGCTTCGATCCCAAAGTCAAGGCAGTTGGACATTTTTCTATCCAGGGTCCAGGGCATGGTGGAGTCTCAACGCCTTACCTTGTCGGATCCTTCGTCCGAGGTCAGGGCATCGGCATCTTCCAAGATGCTGGCCGAGACCGCCACCATGATCACGCTGATCAACACGCTGGTAACCCTTAGGTTCCTGGCGGGCCGCGCCAGGGTCACGGGCCAAGCCATCCCCGTGACGACACTCAACGGTACGTTGGTATCCCCAGGGGTTCCAGCACATCTCGACGGTACTGTGGAGACTGGAGATCTTGACAATCTTGGAACCCCGCGGGTTCATATAGATCCTGATGACGACACCCTGGTGCTGGACATCGATCAAGATGGTCTTGGTAACCCGGGGATCGCGGGTCAAGTGATTGTGCTCCCAAGCTCCACGGGCCCGTTGCTCCAGATATTGGACAAACCAGGGACCGGGTGGGTGACGGAACACGATTTCACCGTGGTGTTCCTGTTACAAATCCATAAGGATGGGGTCTTGACACCGTTGCATCACCGTTTCGTGGTGATCCCGTCGTACGATGTGCCTGGTTCTTTGCCGGTCACGGCGGTTGACGGTGACTATGCCTACGTCGTGACCCCGGTGCAGTATTACAAGCGGGTCACGGGGGTGTGGACAGCCATCGGGACCACGGCCCCCACGATCACGAGGCTCGAGTACAAAGGATTCTTCGATGATTCTCGCCGGACCCTCACGACGACCAACCATGCACCCACGGGGCTAGTGCTGTCGGACGTCGTCGACACTACCGACGCAATGTCACCCGACCGTCTTGAGTTCACGATGAAGTCAGTCGTGACCTGGCGGGAGCGCGGGTCCGACATCACGATCCAGCTCCAGACCATTGGGACCGACCAGACCAGTTACGCTGGCTCTCCCTCGGTAGCCCAGGGGCTTGGCCCTTTGATCGATTCTGAGATCGACGGAGCTTTCGTAGGATCCCCAGGCAACCAGTTCACCACTGGATCGGGAGACTTTACTTTGGTTCGCCCGGGCCATGTGCTCCGGGTCCTCACGGGCACGAATCCAGGGGACTACCGTGTTACCGCGGTGCCGAGTGCATCGCTTCTGGAATTCGATGGATCGATTGCCGCGGAGACGGGTCTGACTTACGAGATCGTCACGGTCTCGGGATCGAACCTCCTGGTGGCCGTGGGCACCAGCCCCACGCTGCCCGATATCGTCGATGCAATCAACCTTGGGTACGGAACTGTCGTGTTGGCGGAACAACGACCGGGCCGAAGGATCCGGATCTCGTCCCTGATCTCTGGGGTGTCGATTTCTGGCAGCACGGCCATGGGGTCGAGACTCAGGGTCTTGAGTCAACCGGCCGGCAGCGTGGTCCCCACGTTGTTGGGGCTATCGGTCGATCCGGTGTATGGACGCTGTACCGCGTTGCTGGATCGTCAGCATGACCTTGTGGCCGCCGGGATCTTGATCGGCATGATGGTGGAGTTAGGCGCCACGATTCTTGAGACCGGGGGGGACGAAACCTTGGTCTCAAGGGTCTTGGGATCCAATAGCTTTGCTCCTCTTCGGAAAATCCTTTCGATTCCCTCGGCAGTGGAGTACAGGCTTTTGGCCCTTGGGGCCAAGGGATACCAGGACACCATTGAGCCGGTGGCCGGCGCCTTGAAGGCCGCGATCGAGGTGTTGCCACTTGATACTGAAGCTCTATCGGTCCTGTTGGGCAAGTCGGTCAATAGCCCTGGGGATGTGCGCCGGTCACGTGATTATCTCGTGGACAAGTTCGGAAATCCTGCGGATCCATTGGACCCAGGGCCTGTGTCGGTATTGATACGAGAGTTTTCTAAGTACCAGGCCCCTGTATCCAGATCATTGGAATCCGCGATCGCGGGGATGCGGGAACGAGGGTTCGATCAGTCGGTTGACAAGTTATTGACTGGAGATGTCGAGGGAGCACTCGATGAGGCCAATGCAGCCTATGGATTATCGTTGAAACGGTCATTTCAGTCCCTTGGGGTTACACTGTAGCGATGCCGGTACTTTCTCGAAATGATGTCTATTACCTGGGCCTCGCGTCCGCGGCCATCAGGCGATCAACCCGTACGATGGAGTTTGCCACCACGCTCTCGGCCCTGAAGCAAGAGGCCATCGATGCGATAGGCGGGGATGGCAAAACCCTGGAGGCCGATGTCCCGCTCTCAAGGTTGGATTTCCTCACCATGTTGGAGAAGCGGGTAGACGATATTGTCGCGACCGCGGTGGTCCGGAGCCCCGAGATCTTGACCGATGAACTTTTATTGGCCAGATGATGAAAGACTTGTCAATATTCCATCTGGCTAACCGTGCTACTCTCGAGGATGTGGTATCCCTTGGGTCCAGGGTCGAGACCAAGGTCTACCGGACGGTCGAGACCCCTGGGCCATTGTTCAACCTGGCGGTCAACGTGGAGATCAAGTCCCTGGTGGTCCGGGTGGACGGGGTACAGTTGCTCCCAACGACCGATATCCCTGGGGTCGGGCAGTTTCGTCTGGTGTATGGAGAGGGCCCGGGGGGCGAGGATCAGGTAGAGGTGAGTGTTGACCAGGATTTCGTGGAGCTGACGGCCGTGTACAGTAAGCTCACGGATCTGGATGCTGTGTACTTCGAGCTCAGGGGCAAGGGCCTGAGGTTTGTCACCGATGTCTTCGTGGGGGCCGATAGGGTTGAGGAAATCATTCCGATCAATGACACCAAGCTTTGGATCCGGGTGCCAACAGGCGACGCCCCGGGGGTATTTCTTGAGAACTTGAGGGCATTGGTACCTCTGGACCACAGCCCTGCGGCGTCCGACATCATCGTGGACCTATCGACTCGATCCCGCGCGGCCACGGGGTCCAAAATCCTGATCCAGCGGTTCCTTTCGATCTTGATGTCGCCCGAGGGTGCTAATTTGTCTGACCTTATACCTAAGGGTCGTACCAATACCCCCCAGTTTCGTGCTACTCTACTGAGCAGGACATCCATGGCCGTCACGATCACGAAGAACAAGATGATCCGCACGACTCCCAAGAACGCAACCCCTGGGGAAGTTATTGTTGCGGCCTTTGTCACCGGGGTGACGTTTTTGCCCGATGGTTCTGCCGAGGTGTCGGTGAAACTTAAGAATCGCGCTGGTTCCACGGTATCGGTACCCTTGAGCCTGGGGACATAGTATGGAAGAAATTATCGAGAAGATACGTGAACTCATGGGTCAGGTTGACCCCGCGTTCGATGTGTCGGCCGGTTCGGCATTCGATACCGTGGTGTTGCAGTACGTCCGGGATCAGTTCGGTGTCGAGGACCTGACCCTTGATATCGAGGACATGATCATCAGGAGGATCGAGCAACTCGACCCCGAGATCCTGACGGCCGAGGGGAGTCCGATTCGTGAGTTCCTGATCAAGCCCTTGACCGCGATCCTCCAGGTCCCGAGGCTCGAGATCCAGCGGATAAAGAACAACCAAGATCTAAATAATTTCAACGACATGACCGACCTCGAGCTCGAGCGCCGGTTGTCGAACTTTTTCGTCTCACGGCGCCAGGGTGACGTAGCCGTAGGGGTCGTGAGGGCTTTCTTCGCATCCCCGGTGCCCGTCCGGACCAACTTGACCAACAGGGCCACGACGTCGACTGGCCTGGGGTACTTGCCGGATGGAGCCTTCACCGCGTCCCAACAGCTGGTCGCGAGCCAGAAGTCCGATGGACTCTTCTTCGTCGATATCCCGTACGTCGCGGAGAACCGGGGGCAGCAGTACAACGTGGACCCCGGGGCCATCTCGGCGATCGACAATCTCCCGGGTCTTGTCCGGGCGACCAATGTGGAGGCGTTCGTTGGAGGGATCCCACGAGAAGACAACACCGCCATGTTGAACCGTGCGCTAAAGAGCTTGGCAGAACGATCCCTCAGTTCACGCAACAGTATCGTGACGATCCTGTTCGAGCGGTTCTCCAACAAGCTCTTGTCCATCATCCCGATCGGCTTTGGGGATATTGAGATGCAGCGGGACGTCTTTACGGTCGAGCCCTCGGTCTTGAAGGCCGGGGTCAGGATCATGTTGATACCTGGGGGCGGTAACGCTACCTTTGACCTCGACAGCCCCGAGGTGGACGATAGCTCAACGCTATTCCGGGTGTTCGACGGTACTACCGAGTTGACCAAGGTGGCGTCATTCACGGGTCCGGATCAATTTATGTTTCTCGACAACGCGGGTCCCGGGGGTGTTGATCAGATTGTCCTGGACACCGCGACTGCCGAGGTCGTGACGGTGTTGCTACACGACCGCTCCGCCGTGGTGGATTTGATCCGCACGATCCCGGGGTCGATCGAGTTGCCCCCGTTGTTTCCTGCGCCTGACCAGAGCCAAGACATCCACGTGGGCGGTAAGGCCGACATCTTTGTCAAGCCCTCGACCCACGAGGTGGATTCTGTCAAGGTGCTGGTCCTGGGGAACTTCACGGTATTCAAGGCAGACGACGGGGCTATCTACCAGGAGCCCGATGGGTCGTGGTACTTCGAGACAGCCCGACGGCTCGACCTCCAGGAGATGGGGGTGTTGCCAGGAGATTTTGTCGAATTGGTGTCGGAAGATTACCTTGAAGGCCAATACGTCCGGGCCGGCGAGAGCTTCGTGGCCGAGCAGCTGGATCTGGCGAACAAGAGGATCAAGTTGGCGGGTGTGCCGGCGGGATTCATCGCGGTGGTGGACCGGGACGTTCGGATCCGGATTCCAGAGGCCAGGG
>Ga0209342_10000307_pt1 | contig 55010 bp, 22 predicted proteins | sample RifCSP16_2_FD_184023 | JGI IMG/M metagenome (GOLD analysis project Ga0209342, IMG submission 184023) | Soil microbial communities from Rifle, Colorado - Rifle CSP2_sed 16_2 (SPAdes) (version 2) | ecosystem: Environmental > Terrestrial > Deep subsurface > Rock core/Sediment | place: Rifle... | reverse complement strand
GCTGGACGTCGATCTGGACCCCGCCACGCCAGACCTGGTCACGGGCGACGTGACCGTCGGTCCGTGGGACACCCTGGCCCTCGCGTTCATCGCGTACTTCGAGACGGATATCGTCTTCCTCCGGGCCGAAGTCGACTGGTTCATCGGAGACCGCAACGGGGCCCTCTCGCAGGCCGAGTGGGACGCCTTCCTGGCGTTCGTCGGGTTCATCCCCCCGACCCCGGAGGCTTCGACCATGGACATGTTCACGGTGGACGCCCTGTGGTACGACTTCGTCCCCGGCTCGGACTCGTTCTCGTTCTTCGACGTCCCCGCTCCCGTGGTCTCGACCGTCCCGATCCGGTTCGAAATGAACTCCGCGTTCCAGAACCCGTTGATCGTGCCGATGCCGGCCCACACGATCCTCGTGAACGTGTCGTGGGACACGATGTTCGAGGACTTCCGGTTCACGGTCAACCTGCCACCCGGCTACGTCCTCCTATCCTCCGTCGGCGATCCGGGCGTCACGGTCACCGGCGTGGGCACAGGGACCGCGGTCCTGAACCCGGGTCCCGACCCGGACCCGTTCGACGGCATCGACTCCGTGTGGATCCAGCTGAACGTGATTTCGACGGACACGACAGATCCCGTCGCGAACGCCGGTCCGGATCAGACCGTGGACCAGGGAGCGACGGTGACGTTCGACGGCTCCGCGTCCACGGACGACTTCGGGGTCGTGAACTGGACGTGGACGTTCACGGACGGCGGCCCCGTCACCCTGTACGGCTCCGGTCCGACGCACACGTTCAACACCGCCGGAGCGTACGTCGTGACGCTCACGGTGCGGGACGCCACGGGGAACACCGCCACGGACACGATGACGGTCACGGTGAACGACACGACGGATCCCGTCGCGAACGCCGGTCCGGATCAGATCGTGGACCAGGGAGCGACGGTGACGTTCAACGGTGCCGCGTCCACGGACAACGTCGGGGTCGTGAACTGGACGTGGACGTTCACGGATGGCGGCCCCGTCACCCTGTACGGCTCCGGTCCGACGCACACGTTCAACACCGCCGGCACGTACGTCGTGACGCTCACGGTGCGGGACGACGCGGGGAACACCGCCACGGACACGATGACGGTCACGGTGAACGACACGACGGATCCCGTCGCGGACGCCGGCCCGGATCAGACCGTGTTCGAGGGGGACACGGTGACGTTCAACGGTGCCGCGTCCACGGACAACGTCGGGGTCGTGAACTGGACGTGGACGTTCACGGATGGCGCCCCCGTCACCCTGTACGGCTCCGGTCCGACGCACACGTTCAACACCGCCGGCACGTACCTCGTGACCCTCACCGTCCGGGATCTCGCCGGGAACACGCACACGGACACGATGACGGTCACCGTGCTCCCGCCAGACACGACGGACCCCATCGCGAACGCCGGCCCCGACCAGACTGTGAATCAGGGAACGACCGTGACGTTCGACGGCTCCGGGTCCACGGACGACAACGCGGTCGTGAACTGGACGTGGACGTTCACGGACGGTACCGCCGTCACCCTCTACGGGTCGGGCCCGACGCATCGGTTCGACACCGCCGGCACGTACACCGTGACCCTCACCGTCCGGGATCTCGCCGGGAACACGGCAACGGACACGGTGACGATCACGGTCAGCGACACGACGGACCCCGTCGCGAACGCAGGCGCCGACCAGACCGTGAATCAGGGAGCGACCGTCACGTTCGACGGCTCCGGATCTACGGACAACGTCGGCGTGGTCAACTGGACCTGGACGTTCACGGACGGCACCGCCGTCACCATCTACGGATCCGGTCCGACGCATCGGTTCGACACCGCCGGCACGTACGTGGTGACCCTCACCGTCCGGGACGCCGCGGGGAACACGCACTCGGACACGATGACGGTCACCGTGACCGACACGACGGATCCCGACGCGGACGCCGGCCCCGACCAGACTGTGACCGTCGGGGCCACGGTGACGTTCGTCGGCTCGGGGTCCTCGGACAACGTCGGCGTCGTGAACTGGACGTGGACGTTCACGGACGGTACCGGCGTCACGCTCTACGGGTCGGGCCCGACGCATCGGTTCGACACCGCCGGCACGTACACCGTGACCCTCACCGTCCGGGATCTCGCCGGGAACACGGCAACGGACACGGTGACGATCGTCGTGAATGTGGCTCCGCCGGACGGCAACGTGCTCGGGCTTCCCGTCTGGGCGTGGCTCGTGCTCGTGCTCATCATCGTCGCGACCCTAGTCGGGTTCCTCTTCATGCGCAAGAAGAAACCGTCCGACGCGACGGCAACGGCCGAGGAGCCCGAAGGTCCCGAGACCCCCGAGGCGGAGGAGGAGATCCCGCCCGCGGAGGAGACCGAGGAGATCGAGCCGCCGCCCGACGTGTGATTCGAACGACGGTCGGGGCCGGGGGGTTCTTAACGCCCCCTGGCATCGTCCAGCGAATGCGCACGGCGCTCACGGTCGCGGGCAGCGATAGCGGCGGCGGCGCGGGCATCCAGGCGGACCTGATATCGTTCGCCGCCGTCGGCGTGCACGGGTGCTCCGTCGTCACGTGCGTCACCGCGCAGAACACGCGCGGCGTGACCTCGATCTTCCCCCTCCCCGTGCGGGAGATCCGCGCGCAACTCGAGGCCGTCCTCTCGGACATCCCCGTCCACGCCGCCAAGACCGGGATGCTGTACTCGCGGGACATCGTGAAGACGGTCGCGGAGGGACTCCCGAAGCGCGCGCCGCTCGTGGTCGATCCCGTCATGGTCGCGACCGTCGGGGCGAGCCTCCGGACGCGGGACCTCCGGGACGCACTCGTCGATCGGCTCCTCCCGCGGGCGACCCTCGTCACGCCCAACCTCCCCGAGGCTGCGGAACTCGCGGGGTTCCCCGTCGAGGATCCCGAGGACATGCGCCGCGCCGCGAAGGCGATCGCCGCGCTCGGACCCGGAGCGGTGCTCGTGAAGGGCGGTCATCTTCGGGGCGCGATCGTCGACCTCCTCTACGACGGGAGATTCCACGAATACCGGAGTGCCCGCTTCGACGCGGAACTCCACGGGAGCGGGTGCGCCCTCGCGTCGTCCGTGGCGGCGTACCTCGCGCTCCATCGTCCCCTTCGGAGGGCGGTTGCGCTCGCCCGCCGCCGGATCCAAGCAGGATTCCTGACCTCCTACCGCGTGGGGCGGGGCGTCGGGATTATCAACTCCCACTGGACGCCGGATCGGTTTGGCACGTGGCGGGCCGTGACCGAGTCCGCGGCGGCTCTCGAGGGCATCCTCTCGCCGGATTGGGTCCCGGAGGTGGGGACGAACCTCGCGTACGCGCTGCCCGGAGCGGAAGAGGCGGAGGACGTGTGCGCGCTCCGCGGGCGGATCCAGCGCGTCGGCACCGGGGTGGCGGTGACCGGCGGCGCGGACTTCGGGGCGAGCAAGCACGTCGCGCGCGTCGTCCTGGCGGCGATGCGGTTCGACGCATCCATGCGGAGCGCCACAAACTTGAAGTACGCTCCGGAGAACTTGCGCCGCCTCGAGCGGGCGCGGCTCCGGCTCGGGACGTTCGATCGCAGCAAGCAGCCCGAGGGGACGTCGACGATGGAGTGGGGCACGACGGCGGCGATCCGGGAGGCGGGTCGCGTGCCGGACGCGATCCACGACCCCGGGGCCGTCGGAAAGGAGGGAATGATCCGCGTGCTCGGGCGCTCGCCCGAGGACGTCGTTCGCAAAGTGCGGCGGATCGTTCGCGGGCCATGAAGATCGCCGTGTTCACGGACACATACCTCCCGACCGTCGACGGGGTCGTCACGTCCCTCCTCACGACGAATCGAGAGCTCACACGCCTCGGCCACGAGGTCGTCGTCTTCGCGCCCCAGGTCCCCGGTCAGCGGGTCGGTCGGGACAAGGACGTGATCTGGGTCCGTGCGCGGGAGTTCCGCCGGTACCCGGGGTATCGGCTCGCGATGCTCCCGGGCCGGGAGGTCGAGTGGATCGAGGAGATCGACGCGGACCTCGTCCACGCGCACGGCGTGGGCTTCATGGGCTTCAAGGGGATGTGGTCCGCATGGCAGTGCAAGCGCCCTCTCGTGCTCACGTTCCACACGATGGTCGTGGACGCGCTTGCGTACTACTCCCCGTTCCGGTTGAACGTGAACCTCCTCGCGAGGGGCGTCCGGCTCTACCTTCGCGTGTACCTCCACCGGTGCCGCGCCGTCGTCGCGCCCTCCCGCGCGATCCTCCGGGAGATCGAGGCCCTCGCGCCGAGGATGCGGCTCACGGACGTGATTCCCACGGGAGTGGACGTCCGACGGTTCCGTCCCGACCTGGACGGGGCTCCGATCCGCGAGAGGCTTGGCCTGGACGGCCATGAGGTCATCCTGCACGTGGGCCGGATCGCGGCGGAGAAGAACCTCCCCGTCCTCGTGGACGCGTTCGCGCGGCTCCGGGAGGGCCGCCCCACCGCCAAGCTCGTGCTCGTGGGGAGCGGGCCCGCCGAGGCCGAGCTTCGGGCGCACGTGCGGCGGCGGGGGCTGGAGCGGGACGTCGTCTTCACGGGCTTCGTCCCGGACGGAGACCTCCCCGCTCACTATGCGGCTTGCGACGCGTTCGCGATCCCCTCGACGTTCGAGACGCAGGGCATGGTCGTCCTCGAAGCGATGGCGAGCGGGAAGCCCGTGGCGGGCGCGAACTTCCGCGCGATTCCGGAGTTCGTGCGAGAGGGCTGGAACGGCGCCCTCTTCCCTCCCGGCGACGTCCCATCGGCCGCGGCGGCGATCGAGCGTTGTCTCCGGGACCGGGATGCGCTGGGTCGGAACGCGCGGACGGTCGCGGAGGCCCACACGGTCGAGGACTCCACCCGAAAGCTCGTGCAGATGTACGAGCGGCTGTGTGCGATGTACCCCCGTCCGGCGGCCTAGGCGGCGCGTCCGGCCATCAACCGCTCGTAGAACCCGGCCATCCTCTCCGCGATCCGATCCCAATCGAACACCTCCACCGCTCGTCGCCTCGCCTCCGCACCCATCCGGCGTCGGAGGGACTCGTCCTCCACGAGGATGCGCAGGCGGCTCGCCAGGGCCGCGGGATCCCGCACCGGGAACAAGAGACCCGTGCCGCCCTCCGCGACGACCTCCGGGATCCCGCCCGCGTCCGATGCCACGCACGGCAGACCGCATCCCATCGCCTCCAGGAGGACGATTCCGAACACCTCCCACACGGACGGGAGCACGAAGAGGTCCGCGCTCGAGTACGCGGCCGGGAGGAGCGACTCCTCGAGGAATCCCGTGAACACGACGCGCTTCTCCAAGCCGCGCCGGCGGACGTCTGCCTCCAAGGCACCTCGCATCCTTCCCGTGCCGACGATCGCGACGCCGAGGCAGGGGTGGTCTGCCGCCAACCGCGCCACGGCATCGATCAGGAGGTCGAGGCCCTTCTGGGGGAGGAGTCGGCCGACGGAGAGGAGCAATGGGTCGAAGCCGCCGAGTCGCTCGCGAAGCTCCGGCGCCCGGGGCCGGTACACGGTCGTGTCCACGCCGTTCGGGATGACCTCGATCCGTGCCGGGTCGACCCCATACCGCGCGATGTCGCGCCGGACCCAGTCGCTCACCGCCACGCTGCGATCCACCCCCTGGATGATCCGGATCCCCCGGAGCGAGTCGTAGGCGGTCCCGAGCGCGTCCGTGAGCGCGTTGATTCCCCGCGGGCGCGCGTTGTGCAGCGTGAGGGCGACGGGTCGGGCGGTCTGGCGGGCGTATGGGACGACGCGGGCGAAGTCCGGGAACCACCGACCGTGGAGGTGGAACGCGTCGAACCGCTCGGACGCGTCGATCCTCGCGAGGTCTTCGATCGCCCGTCGCGCAAGCGGGAAGGGCGGCGGATAGATCAGGGGTGCGCGGAGAAGGCGGGCGGGCGTGCGCCACACCCGAATGCCGTCCACGACCTCCGCCCGGGCGGTCCCCGGCAGGCGGGCGGTGAAGACATGGACTTCATGGGTCCGCCCGAGCCTCCGCCCGAGCTCGTGCATGTGCTTCTCGGTCCCGCCGACGAAGGGATGGAAGAAGGCATTCACGAGGCACAGCTTCACCCGACGTGGATGGGGAAATCCCGGTAAAACCCTGCCCCTCAGTCCGGCCTCCGGCCCTGGAGCCTCCGCTTCCGGATCTGGCCCGCGGCGACGCTCGCCCCGACGAGGACGACCACCGCCACGAGGGTGACGATGCGGGCGGTCTCGGGGGAGAAGGCGACTCCGAGGCCCGCGATGAGGACGAGAAGCAACGCATACTTGGCGGCGCCGCCGATCGCGATGAACGCGAGGGACTTCCGCAGGTCCCACCCGCACACCGCGATGAACGCGCCCGTGAACGGGACCGCGGGCGCCACGCGGTTCACGAGCAGGATCCGCTCGTCGCTCGTCACGAGGAACTTCGTCCACCGCTGCATCGCGCTCGCGAGCCGTCTCGGGATGCGTCCCCGTCGATCGAACCAGCGGACGATCGCATACAGGCTCGCGTTGCCCATCAGGTCGCCGAGGATGGCGAGGGCCAGGAGGGACCCGCCCGCGGCCAGGGGGAGCCAGCCCCAGTCCACGAGCTGGAAGTAGAACACGACCACGAACAGCTCCGGAAGCGCGGGGAAGACGACGGCGTCCACGAAGAAGATGAGGAAGATCGCGACGAGGAGGCCTCCGGGACCGAGGAAGCCGAGCGTGGACTGGAGCCAGTCCCCGAGTCCCATCCGCGACACCTAGGGATTCGCCTTGCGGAGCGACGTCAACGTGATCTGAAACGCGAGCGTCTTTCCCACCACCGCGTTGTTGTAGTCCACCGTGAAGGTGCCTGCGACCGGGTCGAGGGCCACGACCTGGAAGTTCCCGGTTGGGTCTTCCGCCACGAACGCGTTCACGTCGAACGCGGTGAGCAGGTGGTGCATTTCGATCCGGCCGCTCCCCTCGTTCGCCGCATCGTCGATCGCCGTGATCTGCGCCGGCCAGCGTTCCGCGATTGTCACTCTCTGTCCCAGCGTCGGGCTGTGGCGCACGGTCACGACCCCGCCGGCGACATGGACGGTCGCGTTCCATCCCCACACCCGGTCGGCGACCACGGAGCCCTCCGTCGGGGAGGACCCGTATCGGGACAGGAACTCAGTCGGCGTCATGGTCTCCGTCGCGGGGACGTCCTCGAAGAGCGGGCGGACATGGATCCGGCTCGGGTCCGCAGCTCCGTAGGCCTTCTCCGGGGGGAGGACCACGATGACCGTCCCCTGCAGGCGGAGGCCGCGGACGGCCTCCTGGAAGGCGGGTATCGGGCACTCCGCGCCGCCGGAACAGCCGACGACGAAGCCCAGCGGCGCGTACCCGCCGTCGCTTCGGAAGGAGAACGAGGGCGCCTTCGGGTACGACGCGTTGTCCCGCGCGACGGCCTCGATTGACGTGTCAAACGTCCGCCCCGTGTCCGGGAACCATCCGCGGTAGTCGACCTCCGCGTAGTCGTCGTCTTCGGCGATCGGCAGGGAGTAGGGCGGGGGGAGCGCAGGGGTGAACCACGAGAAGTAGACGCCCCAGTATGCTCCGGTCACCACGAGGAGCACGATGAGCCATCCGAACCAGCCCATGGCGCGGGTGTCCCGAATCATGTGGACAGAAGCCAGGAACCATGCCCTAATAACCGTTGCGGTGCGTAGCACAGTGCGGGGACCGAACTCTTCAGGGGGAACCCCCCCGCGCCGCCTGACGAAAGGATTTATCGCGGTTCGCCCATGAGTTCCGGGATGCCCCGTCGGGCCCTGGGCGTGCTCGTCCTCCTCGCCCTCTCCGTGGTGACGCCGGCCGCCGTGGGACCCGCCGTGGCGGAGCACACGTCGCACCACCGGTATTTCTTCGTCGGAACCGTGCGAACGGAGTCGGGCCTGCCGGTGTGCGGCGTCGTCGTCCGCGCGTTCGTGGCGGACTTCGAGGGGTCGCCGGACCGAGATCGGAGCGCGTCGACGGACTGGTCCGGTGCCTACACGGTCCAGCTGCACATGCACAGCGGCGAGGAGGCGGAGGCGCAGCCATCGGACAAGGACAAGCAGGTCGTTCTGACCGTCGCCGGGACCTCTCAGACGGTGACGGTCGTGAGGAACCAGCTGAACCCGAACGGCTGGGGGCAGCTCACCATCGACTTCACCGTCAACGATACCGTGGAGAGCCTCGGGCTGTGTCTCCGGGACGTCGCGATCTACGCCGCCGTGGTCGTGGGTGGCGTCGCGCTCGCGGTCGTGGGCGTGCTGGTGCTGCGGCGGCGGGGCCGTGGTGTGCGGCACGTCCGCGCGGACATCATGAAGCTCCCGGGCGCGACGCGGTCGAAAGCCCGCGAGCTGGAGGGAGCTGGCATCCGCAGCCTCGACGATCTCTCCCGAGCGGATCCCGGCGAGCTAGCCGCGTCCACAAACCTCACGGAGAAGCAGGCGCGGGTCCTGGTGAAGCGCGCGCAGGACGCGCAGAAGCAGCGGGACGCCTGATCAGGCGTACATCCCTTCGGGGGCGGGGGCTCTCGCGAAACTCTGGCCGCGGACCTTGTCGACCGCCCGCTCGAAGTCCCCAGAGGCGACGATGTCCCGGTCCTCGCGGATCGCGAACATCCCCGCCTCCGTGCAGATCGCCTTGATGTCCGCGCCGGTTGCCTGGTCGCAGTGCACGGCGAGCGCGCCGAAGTCGACGTCCGCGGCGATCGACATCCGTTTCGTGTGGATCCGGAAGATCATGCGACGCGCCTCCGCGTTCGGCACGGGGACGTCGATGATGCGGTCGAATCGCCCGGGACGGAGAAGCGCCTCGTCCAGGATGTCGGGCCGGTTCGTGGCCCCGATGATCTTCACGTCCCCGATCGGGTTGAAGCCGTCGAGCTCCGCGAGGAGCTGCATGAGCGTCCGCTGCACCTCGCGGTCGCCGCTCGTCGCCACGTCCAGGCGCTTCGCGCCGATCGCGTCGAGCTCGTCGATGAACACGATCGCAGGGTTCTTCTCCCGGGCGAGCTGGAACAACTCGCGCACGAGCCGGGCGCCTTCCCCGATGTACTTCTGCACGAGCTCGCTCCCGACGAGGCGGATGAACGTCGCGCTCGTCCGCTGCGCGACCGCCTTCGCGAGGAGCGTCTTCCCGGTCCCGGGGAGTCCGACGAGGAGGACACCCTTCGGGGGGTCGATTCCCACCTTGCGGAACAGGTCCGGCTTCAGGAGCGGGTCCTCCACCGCCTCCTTGACCTCGCGGATCTGGTCCTCGAGCCCACCGATGTCTGCGTACGTGACGACCGGCTTCTCGATGATCTCCGCGCCCATCACGATCGGGTCCAGGCTCGGCGGGAGGACGCCCATCACCGCCAAGGTCTGCTTGTTCAGCGCGACGCGCGCGCCCGGCTGCAGGTTTTCCTTCGTGATGTACTCCGCCGCGTTCACGATGAAGTCCGGTCCCGTGGACGACTTCACCACCACGCGGCCGTCCGCGAGGATGTCCCGGATGTTCCCGATGATCAGCGGCGGCGCCTTCAGCCGGTCGAGCTCCGCCTTCAGCCGTTTGACCTCCTTCTGCAGCCCGAGGAGCTCCGCCTCGACGAACTTCCGCTCCCCGTCGATGCGCCGGGACACCTCCGCGAGCTTGTCGTTGCGGTCCTCGAGGACCGCGATGCGCTCCGACATCTTCTCGTTGAACTCGCGAATCTGGTCTTCGTCCATCCCGGGACACCGAGCGCCAAGCGCCTGGTCGCGGCCGTATATAAATGGGGAACCCTATTGAGCGTTTCGGTTCTGTAATCATAACGGATCGAATGCAGCGTTCGTCCGACCGTTTTTCCCCGGGGCGGGGCCGGCGCGAGGAGTGCCCATAAATAGCCGCTGCACCCTCAGGCGCTCCCGATGTTGTGCGAGTTGTGCGGTGCGGACGTTCCTCGGACGAAGACCGTGAGCATCGGATCGACGGTCTTGGCGGTGTGCCCGAACTGCGCGAAGTTCGGGACGGAGGTCGGGGCGCCCGCGGTCCGGCGGAAGCCTACGCCGCCCGCGATCTCGGATCGCCTCGAGGCGCGGAAGCGCCGCATGACCCCGCGGGACGTGTTCTCGCAGGCGGGGGAGGAGGACCTCGCGATCGATTTCGCGGAACGGATTCGCAGGGCGCGGGAGGCGCACGGGTGGAGGCAGGCGGAGCTCGGTGCGAAGATCAACGAGCGGGTGACGGTCATCGCGAAGCTCGAGTCCGGGACCATGACGCCGAACGAGGACCTCATCCGCCGTCTGGAGCGCGCGCTCGCGATCAAGCTCAAGGAGAAGGTCCCGACGCCCGCCGCGCGGAAGGGGGCATCCCAGCCCGAGGGCCTCACCCTCGGCGACCTGATCGAACTGGACGGTCAGGATGAAGAATAAGCTGTTCTGGGCCCTCGTGGGAATCGCCGCTGCCGTTCTCACCTTCCTCCTGTGGGTGGCGCTCGGCAGCGCGGGAGACCTCGGCCTCGCGGATCCCGTCGCGGCGGTGTGCTCCGTGGCGGTCCTCGTCGTCGCCTTGGTCGCCTGGGAGTTCCTCATGAAACCTGGGTACGGAAGGCTCTCACGCCGTGACGCGACGGACGTGCCCGAGGACGAGGCCGAAGGACCTCCCTCAGCCCCGCGCCCGTAGGATTCTCGCCTCGATCTCCGGGAGGAGATCCGACACGTCCACGCCGTCGGACCGAGCGACGTGGGCCGCCGCGACCTCCACGGTCACCCCGAGCCGCTCCTGCACCCGGTTCACGCGCGCGACGAGCGCCTGCCGCGTCTGTCCCGTCCCGCGTTCGAGTCGTTCGATGACGAGGGGAAACAGCGCTTCGGGGCTCGGAGGTGCGAGCGCGTCGGGTCCCGGCCGATAATTCATGGGCACCGCCACGGCGTTCACGTCGAATGTCGGGTGCAGGGCGCCCGCTCCCGGGAGGAGCAGCCCGCGGTCCAACCCGAGCTGGAGGACCCTCTGTGCCTCCTTCGGCGTGAACCACCTCAGCTTGTACGAGGCCTCGTGGACGAACTCCGCCTCGGAGATCGTGTCCCGTCCGCGCATCTGGAAGAGCGCCGCCAGGAAGGTCTTCGGTTCCTCACTCATCCGAACCACCCATCGCGTCCGCACGATAAAGCTCTCGTCCATGGGACTTCCGGGGCGACGGGACGGAATGTTTATGTCGGCGGTGACGCATCGTCAAGTGCCTCGGATGAAGGTCGCGGGGATCCGTGAACCGCGATGCAAGACCGGGGCGAAACGGGCGTCGCGAAGTGGGTCCCTGCGTGAGAGCCCCGAGATGGGGTGCCTGTGAGCGGAGGACAACCCCGACGTCCGACAATCCCTCGGTCGGGTCAAGTGCGACGAGAGCGCGACGCGTGGCCGTGAATCGCACCGTTACGACCGGGGGACACCCGCCCCCGTTGGCTCCGCGGGCTTCACCGCCCGGCCCTTCAGAATTCTGCGCCGCCGCACCCAAGCGAGGAAGGCGATTCCCAAGATCGGGATCACGAGCGCCTCGAACTCTGGAATGTAAGTCGGGAAGTACCCGAAGAAGTACGTCTCCGAGGTCGTGACCTTCCAGTACATGCCCCCCGTGTCCGTCCCGTATGTCGCGTCGTTCGGGGAACGAACTAGAATCGTGGGATTGTCGGCCGTGTTGGCCACGTACACGTAGGTGTGGTCCGTCATGACCAGGGACAGGTCGATGTAGAAATCCGACTGCACAGAGTCCGCTCCGCTCGGGTCGGTGAACCGGATGGCCGGGCCGCCGGAGTTGTATTCTGAGCTCGTCAAGGTGTACGTGTACAACGTGTTGGTCGTCGCGGAAATCGTGAGGCGGATGTTCCAGTCCGACGGGGGAGTGAGCACCTGCACGTTGAGGTTTTCGTCCACCCGATACCCCTTGACCTTCAGAGTGTAGGTGGTCCCGGACGGGACGCCGGACCACTGGTGACGGATGTCGATGTGTTGATTCGAGCTGTCCTGGAACGCCAGGTCCCAGTGTGCGTAGGTCTGGTCGGTGGCGTCCCCGGTGATCGATTGTTCATTCCCAGGGGCACTGCCTCCCGTCCACCGGTAAGCAAGGATGTCGTTGTTGGAGTTGGACGTCACGACGTGCGCCTTCACCGCGTTGATGGCCTTCTCGGTTCCAACGACCTGTACCCAGAGATGCGACCCCGCCGAGGTAAACGTCGAACCGGCCCATGTGTTCGCCGTCTCATCATACGTCCGGTAGTTAAGGCTCCCAGAGGTCGTATAGTAGACGGCAAGGGCATCCTCGGTGCCACTCTGGTCGGGGCTCCAGTCCGCGTCCACGGGGAGGGCGATCGTGGCCCCGGATCCATCGTTTGTCGTCAGTTCGTTTGTGCCCTCTCGGCCACCGCCGATGCCGGACACCCCCGCCCACTCGAAGCACGTCGGGTCGTTAATGTCGTTCGAGTGGCACACGAGCACATCGTTGCTGCCATCCCTCGAGCCCCCCTCGGAGAACACCTTCACGTCGTTTAGGGTCGTCGTCTCGGGGTCGAACGATATACACGAGGTCGTGGCTTCCCATCCCCCCGAACTTGTCCACTCGCACTCCCTCGCGCTTTCGGCCCCATTTCCGCTATAGGCCACGAATTCGTCCGCCGAGTCCTCGGCGTACACGGACCCACCCCAGCCGTTTGTCAGTGTGACTCCCTGGGAACTCGCCACCTGGTGCGCGCCGGTCAGCCACGCAGTCCCGTCCCACATGCCCAGGACGAAGTCGTCGTTCGTCGTGTCGAACGCGCCGAGCGCGATTCGATTTGATCCAGGATTGTTCGCGAGGACGATGTTGGCGAACGAAGGGTTCGTGGTGTTCACCCAAGCGTGATTGAAGCAAGTTTCCGAGCTCCAGCTTCCGGAGCCCCCTGAGGTACGGGTGCGGTAGCAGAGGTCGTCGGAAACGGCGGCGGGATTGTCATAGGTCAACAGCAACTCCCCGCTCGAGGCCTCGATCGCGGCGTCCCAGTGCCTCTCAGGCGCGGTGCCGACCGCCTGGGTCACCGCGTAATCGTTCCCCGACGATGGGTCCACGTCCTCCTTCGAGCAGGTGTCGACGTTCGTGCACTTGTAGGCGTGGAGGTTCGCGCCGGTGTTGACCAGGATCCAGAAGAGCGTGGAATCCGTGGACGTATCCCAGATGACGCGGACGTTCTCGACCGCGGCCCCGGCGGTCGTGAGTTCCGTTTCCGGCGTCCCCCATGCGGTCCCGGTCCAATCCAACTGCTTGGGGTAGTTGACGCCGTTGCCTGTGCCCGACCTGTATCCAGTTGCCCCGATCTCGTCCGCATTCTCCCGATATCGCACGTAGACCGCATTCTGGGTGGAAATGTCCGTGGGGAAGGAACCTGCGACCTTGCTGCCCAACGTGAGCGTTTCCGTCGATGCCGCCGTATCCGCTCCCCATGAGTTTCCGTCGCGGTTCCTGAAGTATAGCTGGGGCCCGTCCGTCCGTACGTATAGGGCCTGGACGACATTGTTCCTGTCGACGCCGATGGATGGGCGTGTGAACAAGGCTCCGGAAACCCGTTCCGCGGACTCCGCGGTCGCCCACCCTCCACTCGGGTAATTCAGGAACCTCACATAGATTGCTCTTGTAGAGCCGTCAACGTCCTTCGCGTAACCGATCCAAAGATCGCCGTTCGACTCGTACGTCGTCACCAACGAGGGATAGCCGCCCCGCTCCGCGAAGGCGACGATGTCGTAGCCGGGGTTCCCGTCCCACTTCGTGAACTCTCCGGAGGCGTCGCACTGGCTCGAGTTGAGGTTCTTGCACACAGTGTGCTGGACCTCGTGGCCCAACGGGCTGTACTCCAGCGCGAAGCTCTCGTACGTCCCCGTGCCCGTGTCGGCGGTGAACGTCGTATCTCCGATGACCGCGAAGGTCGCACCATCCCAAGAGAACGCACCGAGGTCGTTATCACTGTTCTCCATGACCGCTCCGAGGATCTTGGCTCCCCCCGTGACGGGGAGCGGGTTCGTGCGGGCCTGTATCCACCGTTTCGTATTCGACCCATAGGCCACATCAGTGGCCGTTCCCCATGTGTTCGGTGCGGTGAACGTACGGTAGGTTATCTGTCCCGACGTCGTGCCGTACACGAGGAGCCCCTTGCTCCCGGAGCCTTCCCACGCGAAGTCGAACACGCGTTCGAATTCCGTGTCGATTGCAGCGTCGTGGTTGACCTTGTTGGAGAACGAGTTCCCGTCCCAGTAGCAGGTGTGGAGGTTCAGGTTGGTGGTGTAGGAGTCCGTCGAACCGACAATCATGTCGTTGGCGGTGGGCACCGGGTTCGGCTTGAGGACGACGTACCCGGCGTTGTCGCTCGCGCAGTTGAACGTCGTAGGCGTGCTCCAGCTCGTCGTGTACTGCGACCAGTAGAAGTTGGGGTCCGGTGTACCGGTGTCCCCCCAAGCGAGCGCGAGGAGGTCGCCCGAGGCGCGTTCGTATGCGATGGCCACGACCTCACCGCCCAGCGCGATCGTTGTGTTCGTGATCGCCCAGAAGTTCCCGAACGCGCTCCCATCCCAGATCCACGCGTTCGCATCGCTGTTCGTCGAATCCCCACCGATCAAGCCGATGGAATCGCTCCCGGCCTTGGCCGCGAGGCGGATCTGGTTGTACTGGATATCATTGTTCAAGGGATCCGTGTCGTTCAGGTACTGCTCGCCGCCCCAGCCCGAGCTCGTGTAAGTCTTGTACGCGATGTCCCTAGCTACGTCCGTCGACACAATGCCGTAGACGAGCAGGGCTTCGCCGCTGACCTGCTCGTACTCGATGTCGTAGTAGATCGCGTCGCTGCTCGGCGAACTGGTCCAGACCTGCCCGATGTTGTTCGTCACGGAGCAGGAGGGTGTGCACACGTACGCGTCGAGCCATCCGTCGTCGCTCAGGGTCACGATGATCCGTGTGTCCGCGACCGTGGGGGACCACGCGATCTCCGCGTCCCGGATGGGGCTCCCCGTCGTCGACTGTGTCGTCTCGCTGCCCCACTGGGAGCCGTCCCACGTCCTCGTCTTAGGGATGTTCACCCCGCCTCCTGTACTGGAACGGTAGCCGATCACGGCGTCGGGAGTTACATAGGCGCGCGCTAGCGCGACGTAGTTGTTCACGGGCGAAATGTCCACGGATATACCGGTGTACGAGGAACCCCACGAGACGGTCGAACGCCATGTCCCGCCCGCCTTATTCTGGGAGTACACGGTCCCGCCCGTCTTCGACCCACTCCACGCCAGGTGGGGGTTGTTGCTCGTGTCGGTGGAGACCGTGGGCATGTATCCGAGGGAGGCGTCGTCGACCGTCCTGACCGACTCCCAGTTCCCCGAGGACGCCAGCTCGGACTGCGTCGCGTTCGTCACGGTCGTCTTCGTGTACCGGACGCGGTTGAGGGTGCTCTGGTCGCCCGATGAAGAGGCGGAGACCCAAATGACGTGGAGGTACCCCGAGGCGTCGAACGCGATCGAGGGCTCCGCGGAGTCGTACGAGTACAGGAGTGGGCTATCGCCGGAGTTCCCGGACGCGAGGATGATGGGCGTTCCCCACGTCGAGCCGCTCGTGTCGGAGCTGCGCCTCAGGATGATGCGATCGTCCCCATCCGTCCCTGTATTCTTGATGTGGATCGCGAGGAGCTTGAGCTCCCCGCTCGACCCCGTCGAAGGGGCGGTCGCGGCCCCCTCGTAGGATGGATTGGCCGAAATCGTGGACACTTTGTGGATGAACGCCTCGAACATGCTGGCCCCCGTCGCTGGTCCCGGGGCGAACGCGATGTAGCCGACGAAAGCCTGCGCGGGGTCGACGTCATCCATGACAAACGTCCATCCGTCGGAATTCACGGAAACGATGTCCATCAATCCCTCTGTGGCGGGCGTCGTGTCAAGGTTGCAGTACAGTTCGTCGTGCTCCACGGCAGTTCCGATGTCGGTCGTCGCCTGCGCGTCCTCGTCAATCAGGCATGAGGTGCGCCGCGCGGAGGCCGTCGTCACGGACCCCATGCTCCACTGGTCGTGGTTCTGGATTGTGTCCGCTGTGCTCGTGGCGTTGTTGTGGGACAGGAACAGCCCGGCGCTGGGCGACCACGGCAGACCCGTCTCCGAGAACTGGGACGTGTTAGTCGACGTGAGCATGTCCCCGACCGCATATCGGGCGCCCTTCAAGGCCACATAGTGGATCCTGCGGCTGCCCGCGCGTTCCGCCCAGTCCAAGGAAAACCCATTCGAGTTCCACGCGTCGACCTCCGCGCGCGCGTTCGTCACCGCGATCGCGGTATCGAACAACGCGATGCTCTCCCCCGTCCGGGAGTACGTGATCGTCTGCGAATCCGCGGCCCCGTTGTTGGACGCACCGGCCCAGACGACGTCGGTCGGATTCCCGGAACCGGCCGCAAACCCTATGGACAACGTCGAGTCCGCCTGCCCGTCGGATGGACTCCCTGTGATCATCCCGGAGAACAGGACGACGGCGTCGGGTTGGAAACCGACCGTGACGTCCTGGTTCCCCGTGGTCCCCGACTCGGTGAACTCGCCGCTCACGACGTTCGCCAGCTCGGCCCCGCCCAGAGCAAGGTAGTGCACGCGCATGTTGCTCGACTGGAACTCCTCTGGTTCGGCGGAATCGACGAGGACTTCGAAGCCTGTAGAGATCATCGCGTTGTGGTCCAGGAGGCCATCGAGCATGTCCGTCCCACCTTGGTTATCCAACCCGCACATCACCGCGTCCGATCGTTCCAAGACCCACGTGGCCGACGTGGCCATCGTGGACTCGGATTCCGAACAAACGGTCCGGCGATCGGTCGTCGAGATCCCAACGCCGAATCCACGCCAGTGCATCGTGTCCGAGCCCGACTCATCGGTCGCCGCGTCCCGTCCGTTCGTCCAAAGGAAATACGCCTTGGGCCGGAACCCCGTCGTGACCGTGATGACGGTGCCCGCAGCTCCAGAGATCGTGAACGAGCCCGTGGATACCTGAAGGTCACCGCCCAAGGGCCCGATGACGTCTGCGAATTGATTGGAGCTTCCGGAGCCCGCGCCTAACAGCCGAACGTCGTTGGCGGCGGCCGCGTACGTCCGCGCGGTGCTTGGAGAGTTGATCTGCATCGAGCCGAGGATCACGTCGTCTCCGGCGGCGAACGTCGTGGTCCTCGTTCCGATTTGCGTCCGTGACGTCAAGATCGAGACACTAGCCGTATCCGTATCAGTCGCTGCCAAGCCTCGGAAAACGAGCAGCTTTGCTTCTGCGTTGGCGGTGCTGGACGCGCCGTTGGCATTGACCGCCCTCACGTCATACGTCGGGTTCGCTCCCGCCGCAGCGTCTGCTGCGACGAGCATCGCGAACACACCGTCCGGCGAGCTCGAACTGTCTGTAATCGTCATCTTGTATTCGATCCCGCGGAGCGATGTCGAGTCCCGCCGCACCTCGATTCCCGTGGGTGTGTCGATGTCTACCTGGCCGCTCGTTTCGTCGACCTGCACCACGGCAACGATGATGTTCGGGAGGCTCGACGAAGCGGCAGCGAACGTCGTGGACTGCGACACGAGCGCTGTGGCGGAGGTCGAGAGGGCCACGGACCCGCCATCCGCGAAGACGCTGTTTGTCGACGCGAGCCCGCTGATCATGACGATCTTCACTTCCGCGCTGAGACCCGTGGCGTCAGCCGCCCCGAACACGCCATACTTCGAAAGCCCAGGCGCCGACGCGTCCTTCCCGACGAGGACCGCGAACATCCCGTCGCCCATTCCCCCGTCCGCGGGCACACTGATTGTAAGCTGGGTTTCTGAGATGAGCGGGTCGGTCGTCGAGGTTCCCCGCCTCAGTTCCAGGTTCCCCGCCGAGATCGTTCGAGCGGCGGCCCCCGTGTTGTCGAACTGGACGACGGCGACGATGAGGTTGTCGCCGAAAGCGCGGTTCGGGACGAGCGACTCCAAGAGCCCGATGCTCGCGGGGACCGCGACCGACGTCCCATCCTTGAAATCCGCTTCGACCGACCCGGCCCGGTCGTGGTACACCGAGTACCAGCAGCCGTCGGAATTCGTCGCGTCGCACGCGGTGTCTCCGGAGACGTCCCCGGCGCGGACGACCTTCCGCTGCTGGTTGTACTGGGTGCTGACCGCATGCGAGTGCGAATCGATCAACGTGCTCTGCCAGGCGGTGTATTGGGGGATCGTGACGCGCGAGTCGCCCGTCGCGTCCGCGTCGTCGTACTCGATGGAGACCGTGCCCGCTCCGGAGCTATGGGCGATTCGGACTCGCACGACCTCGTTCGCAGCGATGGTCTGCGTGGGCACGGCGGCGGAGCAAGACACGTCGTCTCCCTTCGTGGTCTGGTCCAAACATGAGATCACCGTGGATCGAACCGAGTCGGTATCCTTGTTCCAGACCTGCATCTGCACATCGTACTCCGGTCCGCCGATTGCGAGATACCCGACGAACGCCTGGCTGGGATCCGCGTCGTCCATGATGAGCGTGAATCCTCCCGAATCGACGGACTGGACGTCCATCAACCCCTCCATGGCTTCCGTCGTGCCGATGTTGATGTACACCTCGTCGTGCTCGACCCCGGCGGTGACATCTGCCGCTGCCGTGTTGTCTTCATCCCACGATGCGTGTGCCGCGCGCGCGGTGGGGGAGGTGAACGCACCTAGGCTCCATGAATCGTGATCCTGCACGGTGTCCTGTGTGCTCGTCGAATTGCCATGGGAGAACAGGAGGGCCGCTTTCGGCCCGAACCCGAACCCGCTCTCGATGATCGGGGTCGTCGTGTCCGTCCGTGTCAGTAGGTCCCCGACGAGATAATGCCCCCCTTTGAGTGCGAGATAGTGGATCCGCCGCGATCCCGCCCGCTCCAGCCAGTCGACCCGAAAGCCGTTGGAAAGCCACGACGAAACCTCCGCACGGCCGTCCGTCGTGGTCAAACCGGAGTCGAACAGCGCAATCGATTCCCCGGAGCGGCTGTACGTGACTGCCTGCGCTGTTGCGGCGTTGTCGTCCGCGCCTCCCGCCCACACGGCGTCCGTCGGCGTCGAACCGGCTGCGAACCCGAGCATCATCGTGGAGTCGACGGCGACCCCCGGCGGGTCCGCGCCGATCATCGCGGAGAACAGGATCACGGCGTCGGGCTGGAAACCGACCGTGGTTACGTCCTGGCTAATTGTCGCTGCTGGTCTAACTACGATGGTCCCGGCCCACCACCTTTCGTCTCCAACTGAAACGGTAAATGTTCCGGGGTTATCGTTCGAGGCTGCCAATTCGCGAGTAGCAATCGCCCCGCGCGGACCGCCCGCATCGGGCGACTGAAGTTGATTGCTCACATAGTTCGTAGGATAGGCCGTGGTGCTCTGACCGCCGCCGTCGTTTTCTATACTGTTGACGGCGATAAAGAGATTATTGGCTGACCCCCATGATGCCGTGATGGCGTCGGGGTCGGGATTCGCGTTTTGACCCGTGACCCCGGCAGTAATTTCCGGCGGGGTCGTCCCGTGCCACGATGCGGCGGTGATGCGAATCGCGAGGGCCGAGAATCTTTGAGAAGCACTCTTTGTGACCGTGACACTCGTTTCCCCGCCACTCGCAATGAGATAGGCAATCCCCATATTGAATGTGCTGAGAATCGCAACATCTTTGATTTCCACCCATGGACTCGGGAAGGTCCGGGTCCCCGTCCCGAGCGAGTGGTGAAAGACGATGACCAGGTCGCCCGATGCCACGCTGGCAGGAAGCGTAACCACATCGTCTATAGCATTGGTACTCCGCGAAGAAGTCGCTGAGCCACCGACTTGAGGGAACGTAGCTGCGGACTCGGTGAACATCCCGGACGCGACGTTCGTCAAGTCCGAGCCGCCGAGGGCGAGGTAGTGGATGCGGGTGTCCGTCGGGAAGTCGTCGTCGATCACGAGGGTGAACCCATTCGCGTCCATCGACTGCAGGTCCGCCAGGGCGTCGATCGCGCCCGCGTTCGACAGACGTCCGATCGCCGCGGCATCGTGATGCCCCGCATCCGTCGTTGTCGGGTCCGCAGCGTCGATGGCCTGCGAGAAAATCGCTCGTCGGTCCGTCGTGGACACTGCGACTCCGAATCCCCGCTTGTGGACCAAGAGACCGCCGACGATATCCGCCTGCGAATTCGTTCCGTCCCACCAGAACAGGACCGCCTTCGGCTGGAACCCTGTGCCGGTGACCTGGGTCGTGCTACCGGGGGCGCCCGTACCGATGTTGAAGGAGCCTGACGCAACCTTCACTCCGTCCGACACGTCCAGAAGGGACTCCCAGGTGCCGGCGGTAACGTCGGTCTTCGTCGTCGCGTCGAGGTACCAGCAGGCGGCCTGCCCGGGGCTCAGCGTGACCGTCTTCGCGGCACCGGCGCCCTGCGTGGAGGAAGCGACCTTGTTCGACGTGCAGGAGTTCTCCGTGGCGTGGCTCGTGTCCCGGAGCCAGAACCGGTCGTTCCCCGCCACGTCGAGCACCTGCGGTGGGCTCGGTGCGGACCGCGCCGCCGCCTGGGACGAACCCGTCGAGGGGGCGTTGTCGGCCCGGAGCGCCTCGAGGATCGGCGAGCGTGCGACATCGAACGACGATCCGGCCCCCCGAGACTCTGAGGCGACCAGATTCCCTCGCGTCCCGCGAGTGCCCGCCATGTCGTCGTTCGCGCCCAGAGGTCCACGAGCCTCGACGAACATCCTCGCACCCGTCGCTGACAGGTTCTCCGCAACGGAGAATTCCATCTGGCCGAACGCAATCACGGCGGTCGCCTGAGACATCGGGACCCACGACCATTGCCCGGGATAGCTGCCGCCGAACGTGAAGAAGTCCGTCGTCCGCAGCCGCCCCTCCGTCCCCGAGATTTCCACAAGCCGGTCCGCCCCGAGGCCCGCCAGCGCGTACCCCGTCCAGCTCACGTTGTCGAGGTCGACGAACACGCGCAGCACGTCGTCCCTCGTCTGGAACGGAGGCTCCCAGGGACCGACATACACGTTCACGGTCCGGTTCCCGTACGGGGCGGGGAATGTGGCCGGAATCGTCGTGTTCAGCCACCAGTCCGCGCCGCCCCGCTGGTAGTCCAGCAGACCGTCGGCATCGACGTCCCCTCCGCTCAGCACGTCGTCCACGAGGTCGTTGTTGAAATCGTACGGATAGGGATCCACGGCGTCCGGTACCGTGTCCCGGTCCGCGTCCATGACCGGAGGCGTGGGGACGGAGACGACGCGGTTCCCCTGGGGGACCCAGGTCCCGGAGAGGATCCTGCCGCCAACGGCGGCGTAGAAGTACGACTCGTTCCCGGAGAACCTCGCGTCGAAGGACGTGAGGTCGACGTCCGCCAGACCGGCGTCGCCAGGCGGATCCGGGAGAGACGTTGCCCACTCCCCGAAACCGCCGTCCACGCGCGGTCCTGGCGGGACGAACGCGATGTAGCCGACATCCCGCGGCGAGCGCGCCCGGCGGACGGAGACAGGGACGTTCGCGAGCACGTCGGACGCGTCCGTGACGATCGCCCCAAACGTCTCGCCGCCGAACGGAAGGACATCGGCGATCATGAAGAGTTGTTGCGAGGTGGACGTGGCGATACGGCGCGGAGCGAACTGGAAGTCGATCCGGGGACCGACTGGGATCCGCTCGTCGATGAGCAGCCCGTCCTGGTCCGCGAGCCGGATCGCGCTCGCCGCCAGCTGCCCCGCGCGGCCCGTCAACGTCACGCCCAGCCCGGAGATCGTGGCGTCCCCTCCCTGCGCAGTGACCTCGAGGCGGAGAAGCATCGCCGCCGCGGGCACCGGGATCACGTCCGCGACGACGGGCTCCTGAACGACGCGGAGGCTGCCCCCCTCCGAGTTCAGCACCCCGTCCGAGGTGTCGTGGGAGGCGTCGAACGCGCGCGCGTGGACGGCTGCGACCACCCGCGTTCGCTCATCCGCGATCGCAGGCCACAGCGCCTGGATCTCCAAGTGAGGACCCGCCGCAGCGGCGACTGCGGACCCGGAGAGTTCCCAATCGCGCCAGTCCTGCGACCCGGGGCCCCCCGTCCATGTTCGCACCGAAACGCCGTCCACCCCGCCGCCGTGACCCCACACCTCGATCAGACGGTCCGCCCCGAGGGAGTCGACGGGGTATCCGGTCGCGGGGTTCTCATCCGCGTCGAGGAACACGTGGACGCCATCCGTGGTGGCGGGGGAGCCGCCGCCCATGAGCGCCTCCCCGGCCACGTCGACGAGGAACGAAAGGGTCTGGTCGTCGGCCACGGCCCCCATGCGGACGATGTCTGCGTTCGGGTTTGCGCTCGACGACCGCCCCTGAGCGACGATCCTCGCGGAATCCCAGTCGGCCGTGTTCCCGTCGACCACGATTCCCGTCTGAGAGCTCTCCGGCCCGAGGATGGGAATCAGGAGGAGAGCCACGGCGATCGTCGGGATGAGGTACACTTTCCACCGAGCGAGCCGATGCTCGCGGGCGATTCGGGAAGATCCGAGACCGTTCGTGAAGCCCATCCCGTTGGTGAGTCCGTCCGAGAGCCTCAGGGAGTCGGAGCGAAGCCCGTTCACGAGGCCGTTCGTCCGGCCCCGCGCGCCGTTCGTGAGGCCGTTCGTCCGTCCCGCCCGCGCAGGCCGCGAGCCGTTCACGAGCCCGTTCCTCCGGCCCCGCGCGCCGTTCGTGAGGCCGTTCGTCCGTCCCGCCCGCGCAGGCCGCAAGCCGTTCACGAGCCCGTTCGTCCGGCCCCGCGCGCCGTTCGTGAGGCCGTTCGTCCGTCCCGCCCGCGCAGGCCGCGAGCCGTTCGCGAACCCGTTCGTCCGGCCGAGCCCGCGGGTCCCCTCCTTGCCGAGCCCATTTGTGAGCCCGCGCCGGGGAAGTTCTGGCCGGGGGACGGCGCGGCCCGGTTCGGGCCGTCGGCCTCGCTCCACTTCCGAGCGAGCCGCTGGGACGGGAGCCGGGGACGGCAGCGCAGGGATTCCCGGCTCCGGCTTCTTCGTCGGTACGCGGTCGGCAATCGTTTCCCGTTTCGGCTTGCGTTGGGCCGCTCTCCCTTGTTCGTGGGAGTCGCCGAAGACGACGCCGCATGAGCCACACACCGAATCATCGGCACCGACGGAAAAGCCGCAGGACGGGCAGAAATGCGCGGTCTCCGGCGTCGGGGCCGGTTTGGCCTCCGCCTCTCGGCGAGCCAGACGTGCCTCCACCTCCAGCCTGCGCGCGCGACTCTCCTGGGCCTTCTCAAGCTCGCCGCGGCGCGCGTGCAGTTGGGTCTTCAGGATCCACAGGCCGGGGTATGCCTCGTCGATCTCGGCGAGCTTCTCCAGGAGCGCGACCGCCCCGAGTAGGTCGTTCGCCTTTGCGAGGACGGCCGCGGTCGAGAACAGTGCGTCTGGATCGCGCGGGTTTCTGCGCAAGCGTTCCTCGGCGAGGCGGAGAAGCCGCGCAGAAGGATCCTCCGCCCTGGGGGGGGTTGGCGCGGACGCGCTCTCGCGGACGAGGGCGGCCTCCGCCTTTTCGATCTCCCCAAGTCGGGTGTGCAGCTTTGCTTTCAGGGTCCACAGGCCCGGATACGTCTCGTCGATCTCGGCGAGCTTGTCCAGCACCGCGACGGCCCCGTACAGATCGTTTGCACCCGCCAGCACCGCCGCCAGCGCGAAGAGGGCGTCGGGATCGCGTGCGTCTCTCTGGAGGCGTCCCTCCAGGAGGTCCAGGATCCGGGTCGGGCCGTCTTCCTTCCTCTTCGGTTCGACTGGCGCCTCGGCAGGTTCGACCGAAACGCCCCCCCGGGCCCGGATTTGGTCCGCCTCCTCTTTCCTTCCGAGGGCGTCGAGGACTTCCGCCTTGAACCGCCTCGCTTCCTCATCCTTTGGATCCAAATTCAGCGCGGCGTCGACGCACTTCAGCGCCCGCGTCGCGTCGCCCATTGCCTGCAGATTCCGCGCGGTGGCGAGCCAGAGCTTCGGATTCCTCGGGTCCGACTTGATGAGTTCCTCCTGGCGCACGAGCGTCCGTTCCCGAATCGGCGCCGTCGACACGCGCAGGATGCGGTCCTCGCCCAGCACGAGCGGGACGTACTTCGACTCGGGGGTGGTCCCCACAAGGGAGAGCACGGCCATCTTGCGCAAGATCTCGTCCCCCTCGCGAACCCGCTCGAAATCCACGACGCCATCGAACGGCTGGTGGATCGACGAGAGCGTCCGCTCGTCGTGCATCTCCTTCTCCAGGGCGACGAGCGCCGTGAACCCGAACCGCTCGAGCTTCGCTTTCGTGGACTGGGCGAACCCGTACACCGCGGGCAGGTCGTACATGCCGAGCGCCGGCGACAGGATTTCGAGCACCGCGCGTTTCTCGCCTTCCCGGGGTAGGGCGGCGATCGCGTGGGAGATCGCGATCCCCACGTTCGCGAGGTCGATCGACGCCCGGAAGACGGGCCCGTCCTCCTCGACGTCCTGGACCGGGTTCTCCTTGTACGTGAACCAGTCCACGAACTTCAGGCGGTTCTCTGCGATCGCGCGGTCGACGTCGATGCCCGCCTCCCGGAGCTCCTGCCGGTACTTCGCAGGCGACATGGAGGAGAGGACGACGAGAGCCGCCCCCCCGCGGCGAAGGCCCTGGACCACAAACTGCAGGAGGAACGCGTCCTTCTCCCGACCCGCGGGGCCCTGCACGACGACCGCGGAGTCCTTCGGAAGGCCCCCCTGGACGAGGGCATCGAATCCCGGAACCCCGGAGGAGACTCTCATGCCGCCACCTCGCGCCTCCCCCGGCGCCGCCGCGACCAACGCCACGCAACGGGCAGGAGGACGGTCGCGAGCGCGGGCAGTGCCACGCTGTCGAATTCCGGGATCGGGATCGTGACGCGCGAATCCCCCGTGGCGTCGAAGTCGTCATAGTCGATGGTGACGGTGCCTGAGGCGGACGAGTGCTCAATGCGGACTCGCACGACGTCGTTCCCGTCCAGCACCTGTTGCGGGACGCCAGGGACGAGGCACTGCACATTGTCACCTGTCGTCACGACGTCGAGGCACGAGCCGATCGCCGTCTTGATGGAGTCCGTGGGCGTGTCCCACACCTCGAGATAAACGTTGTATTCGACGGAAGGCGCAGGGTTCAGCGAGACGGCAATCTGAGCCCACTCCTCGAAGGTCCCCGTCCACGACATCGTGACGGGACCGGGGCCCGCTTCCTCCGAGCCGAACGCGATGTCGTCATCCCCGCCGGCGCCTCCCTGGTATTGGTACCGCTTCGTCTGGCCGCCCCCGGCATTTTTGTTCGACCCGTCCTCCTTCGAGCTGACGGCATCCACGACGAGGTCCCCGGCGTCCGAGGAAACGGTCGCGGAGGGCGAGGACCCGGGACCTCCAGACCGTGTCCCAGGAGCGTCGTTGGGAGTCGTCTGGTCAACGCCCGTGTAGGCAACGATGCCAACGGCGACCCCGACGGCGCTGGCCGATCGGATCCGGAGGAGGTTCGCGCCGGAGGTCGGAGCCACAAGTCGCCACAGCTCGACATGGGTGTCCGACGCTCGGCCCAGGCTCGCGATGCGAGTCATCGCTTGGTTCGTCCCTCCCTCGTCCCACGTCACGGACGTGAGCGTCACGTTCGAGTTGCCCTGTCCCACACCAACGATCAGGAGGCGATTCGACCCAGAGCCAACGGCGGGACCGGTGATGTCGATCTGGTACGGGGGCGAAAGGTCCTGCCCCCACCCGCCACCGACCACGTCGAACGCGATCCCAGGACTCCCGCTCGTCGTGATGTCCAACAGAGATTCCCAACTCCCCAACGGGATCGTCGTCCCCGCGGTGGCGTCCGCGTACCAGCACGCGCTCTGCCCCGTGGTGAGGGAGATTTGTCGCACGGGCCCCAGGCCCTGGGTCGTCGAGGCGACCTTGTTGTAGTTGCAGTTCGACTCCGCGTGGTCCGTGTCGCGGAGCCAAAACACCCGATTCCCCGGGATGTCGAGCGGATCTGGGCCGACGCCTCGGGTACCCATGCGGTAGGTCGCCTGGCCGACGCTGTCCACGCGCCCGCTCCAATCCCTCAGTTCGAAGTAGGCCCGGGAGTCGTTCGCGAGGTTCCGCCCGAGGGCGTCGAACGCGAATTCGACGCGGCCGAAGTCCGAAGCGGCGTCGACGGTCTCCAATTGAGTCCAAGCCCACGCCCATTGGCTGGCGCCGCCAAAGGCGCTGAGCATCCGCGACGTCATGACGCCGTGCTTCCCGCGGATTTCGACGAGATAGTCGGCCCCGATCACGTCGACCCCGAAGCCGGTCGTGGTGTCGTTGTCCGAATCGAAGAAGACGCGGGCGACATCCTCCCCGAGGACGACGGGACGGACCGTCGGGCCGATATAGACGCTCACGCCGTTGCCCGCGTACGGCGCGGGGAACGTCCCGGGAATCGTCGTGTTGAGGTAGAGGTCGGCTCCCGCGGGGTAGTCGAGGAGGCCGTCCGCATCGTAGTCGCTCCCGGTGGAGACATCATCCGTCCCGTCGTTGTTGAAATCGTAGGGCAAGAGATCCACGACATCCGGTACCTGGTCACGATCCGAATCGGCCGGATACGGTCCGCCGCCCGCCTGGGGCGCAGCGGCCGGGGAAGCGGGAACCGCCGCTCCGTCGAGCACTGGGCCCGACACTCGGAAGTACACGGACGCGCGCTGTGCGTTCAGGTAGAACGAGTAATCGGCGAGGTCGACGCGCGCGGGGATTCCCGACTCGCCGGTCGCGTCCGTGGTCGCGTTCGTCCACTCGGCGAAGCCCCGGTCGACCACGGCCTGCGACGGTATCACGCCAAGGTACCCCACCGCCCGCGCCGCGTTGGACCGTACGACCGAGACTGCAGCAGACCCGGCCCGAACGTCCTCCCCGCCCTCGATGTGTGCGCCGAGCGTGTCGCCCGAGGTCGCCAACGTGTCCGCCACGAGGGTGAGGACATCCGTGTCTCCGGGGCGTAGCGTCCGCGGCGGGAACTGGAACGTGACCTCTCCATTGACGGGCGCGAGGACCCCGAGTTCTGCGCCGGCCCCGACAAGGAGGTGGAGGCTGGGAACGGCGCTCCCGGGTGCCGTGCCGATCAGGGCGATTGTCACGGAGTCATACGTGAGGTCCCGGACCGCCGCCGTGAGGTCGAATCGGACGAGCGAGACCGTCGGGCCGGAGATGAGCTCGGGGACGATCGACGTCTCAAGGACCCGGAGGCTGCCGGCCGTCGTGCTTGCGGCGTGCTCCCCTGCATCCACCGCGCCATCGTACGCCATCGCGTGGAACATGACGTCGATTGCCCGCTTCTCGGGCACCAGGGCGAGCCAATCCACGTTGGCCTCCACGCGGGAGCCGCCCGCCGCGGCATCGATCCACACAGACCGGATCCACCCGTTCCAGTCGAGCCGGTCCCGCCCCGTGTCCCACTCCCACAGAGCCGAGGATCGGACCGTCCCGCCGGACCCAGACACCTCCACGAGGCGGTCCGCGCCGAGCCCCGCAATGCCGTATCCTGTGTCCGGATTGCGATCCACATCGAGGAACGCCCGGAAGGTGTCCATGATCGGGGGCGAACCTCCTCCCTCCAACGCAGTCCCTGCGACCTCGAAGTAGAATGCGAGGAAGTCGACGTTATCCGTGACGCCGAACCGCACGAGATCGATGTTCGGCGGCACCGCCGGGACGGCCGAGGCGGAGAGCAGAGGGACTCCGGTCCAGTCCCAGAACTCGCCATCGATCTTGATCGGATACGGACCCCCCGGCGAGTCCGACACGAGGAGAGGAACGACGAGGAGCACCGCGACGAGCAGCGGGATCAGGTAGATCTTCCACCGTCGGACCACGGCCTCCTGGCGGTACCGCGCCGAACCCAGTCCATTCGTGAAGCCGGACCCGTTCGTGAGGCCGTTCGTCATCCCGGAGCGCGTCGAGCTGAGGCCGCTGGCGAGGCCGTTCGTCGCCCCCCGCGGCCACCCCCGGGTGGCGCTCGCCAATCCGTTCGTCCGTCCCGTTCCACGCTCCGACTTCTTCCCGAGGCCTCCGTTCGTGAGCCCCCGATGCATGGGCTGAGGGCGAGGGGACCGGGGCGCTGGAGGGCGAATCGGTTGCGGGCGGTCTTGCGGTCCGGCGGTTTCCCTGCCCGGAAGCTCGGCCCGAGGGGTCGACGGCTCCGGCTGGGTTGCGAACGCACGGCCGCAGGCCGGACATCGTCCTTCCCCTTCCCCGACGACCGTCCCACACTCCGGGCAGAACAAGGAGAACTCGTCGGGGGTCTCGGGCGCTCGCTCCAGGGCCGGAGGCTCCGGTCGTTTCTCGACCTCAAGCCGGCGGGCGAGGCTCTCTTGGGCCTTCTGGAGCTCCCCTCGCCGCGCATGCAGTTTCGTCTTGAGGACCCAGAGGCCGGGATACGTTTCGGCGACCTCGGCCAGCGTCTCGAGCGTCGCGACCGCCGTGCTGAGATCCCCCGCGCGAGCCTGTGCCGCCGCCCGCACGAACAATGCGTCCGCGTCTTTCGGATTCTTTCGGAGACGCTGTTCGACGATCGCAAGGACTCGGTTTGCGGTGTCGCCCTTCTTCGGAGGGATTGTCGGTGCGGCCCCCCGGACACGCGCCTGGTCTGCCTCGTCCTTCCGCCCCAGCGCGTCGAGGAGTTCCGCTTTGAACTGCCACGCCTCCTGGCGGTCTCCGGCAATCTTCAGGGCGGCTTCCGCGCACTTCAGCGCCTGCTCGAGATTCCCCATTCCGCGGAGGTTCCGAGCCGTCGCGAGCCAGAGCGTCGGGTCCTTGGGAGTCGACCGGAGCAGCCCTGCCTGGCGGAGCAGGGTCTGTTCGCGGAGGGAGGCCGTGGACACGCGGAGGGTCCCATCCGGACCGACGTCGAAGGGTACGTACTTCGACTCGGTGGCGGTGGAAGCGAGAGACAGCACCGCCAGCTTGCGTACGATCTCATCCCCCTCTCGGCCCCGCTCGATGTCGATGACGCCCTCGAACGGTTGGTGGAGCAGGGAGGCCGTCCGCTCGTCCTGGACCTCCTTCTCGACGACGAACAGGGAGGTGAACCCGGACCGCTCGAATCTTGCTTTCGTGGATTGGGCGAAGCTGTACACCGCGGGGAAGTCGTACACGCTGAGCGCGGGCGACAGGACCTCAACGGCCGCGCGCTTCTCGCCATCCTCGGGCATTGTCGCTATGGCGCGGGCAATCGCGGTCGCTACGTTCGCGAGGTCAATGGAGGCCCGGAACACGCCTTCGTCCTCCTCGACCCCCTGGACCGGTTTCTCTCTGTACGAGAACCAGTCCACGAACTTCAGACGGTTTTCCGAGATTGCGAGGTCGACGTCGATTCCTGCGGCGCGCAACTCCTGTTGATATCGGAGGGGCGAGAGGGAGGAGAGGACGACGAGCGCGGACCCCCTCTGGCGCAAGCCCTCGGCGACGAACTGCAAGAGGAACGCGTCCTTCTCGTGGCCGGCAGGACCTTGGACGATGACCGCCGCGCCTGTGGGGATACCTCCCTGTACGAGCGCATCGAATCCGGGAACGCCGGAGGTGGTCCTCATGCCGCTACCCCCCCGCGTTTCACCTTGCGCCGATGGAGCCTTCTCGTGACCAGGGGCACGAGGATTGTGACGGTCGCCGGCAGGACGATCTGGCCGAATTCGGGGATGTAGAGCGGCGGAATCGTTGCGCGGGAGTCGCCCTCTGCGACATCGTCGTCGTAGTCGAACGCGACAGTACCCGACGAGGAGGAGTGGACAAGGCGGATCCGAACGACCTGAGTGGAGCTGATTGTCTTTTGGGCCACGCTTGAAATCAGGCATCGAACGTCGTCGCCGCGTGTGGTCCGGTCTAAGCATGTCCCAATCGTCTCCGCGACGTCGTTCGTGTTCAGGTTCCAGATCTCGAGGCGCACGTCGTAGTCGGCCGCGGTGTCGTTCACGTGGATCGCGACGAGCTTGAGTTCCCCGTTCGCCGGGGTGCCGGGCGCGGTGGCGGCTCCCTCGTACGACGGATTGGCGGTGGTCGTCGTCACCTTCTGGACGAAGGACTCCCACTGGTCGGCTCCCCCATTGTCAAATGCGGCGATCGTATGGGCGAACTCGTTGCTGCTGCCCGAGCCCGCCCCTTGAAGACGGATGTCGTTGCCGCCGGCGGCGTACTTTCGTTGGGAGCTCGAGTCGAGCTGAATCGCGCCAATCAGCACGTCGTCGCCGGCGGGGAACGTCGTGTCGATGTCGGGCGTCAAGACAGTTCTCGATGTCGAGAGCGCCACGCTGCCCGTGTCCCTGTCCTGCGCAGCCAGGCCGCGGAATAGGAGGAGCTTTGCTTCGCCGTTGGTCGCGCCAGTGTCAGCGTTCCAAGCCCGCACCGAGTACGATGGGTTCGCAGGCGCCCCCGTGTCCGCCGCCACGAACAACGCGAACACCCCGTTGGGGGCCGCGGACCGGACTTGCGACTGGAACTGAATGCCGCGCAGCGTCGTGCTATCCCGACGCACCTCGATCCCCGAGGGTCCCGGCGAGTCATCGTTGAAGTCCGCCTGGGTGCCTGTAACACGCAGCTGTACGGCGGCGACGATGATGTTGGGGAGGCTGGAATCAGAGGCCGGAAATGAAGTCGACTGCGTCACGAGCGTGGTGCAACAGCTGGTTCCTATGGACGTGGAGGTGCCGTCGGCGAAGACACTATTGGCAGACGCCAGCCCGTTAATGACGACGAGTTTCACCTCCGCGTTCACGGTCGCGGCGCTGGCGAGGCCGAAGACTCCGTACGTGGGGCTCGCCGGCGCCGAGGCGTCCTTTCCGATGAGGACGGTGAACATCCCGTCGCCCACCGCGTCGTTCGCCGCCAGCGAGATATCCAGCTGCGTCTCCGAAATCAAGGGGTCGGACGTCGATGTCCCGCGCCTCAGTTCGAGGTTGCCCGCCGAGATCGTCGACGTGCCTGTGTTCGTTTTGTCGAACTGGATCACGGCCACGATCAGGTTGTCCTTAGAGGGGAGCGTCGTCCCCAAGGAGTCGAGGAGGCCGATCGAGGAGGTGGGCACAGAGACCGAGGCACCGTCCTTGAACGCGGACTTCGGGACAGAGGTGTCGACGTCAAGCAGCGTCTCCCAGTCCCCCGCCGAGATCGTCGTGCCCGTCGTCGAGTCGGCGTACCAGCACGCGCTCTGGCCCGAGCTGAGGGTGACCGTCTTGACGGACGTGGTCCCCTGAGTGGTTGACGCGACCCTGTTCGTCGTGCACGAGGTCTCGGTGCTGTGGGTCGTGTCGCGCAGGTAGAGTTTCTGGTTCCCCGAGATGTCGAGCGTCTGCGGCTCACCGGGGACACCTCGCGTCGCGGTCCTCGCCGGCGTCTCCGCCCCCCGCGTGGCTGGGCCGAGCGCATCTCCCGCACCTCCCCAGGCGGACATCTCCACGTAGAACGAGGCCCCCATTGACGACACGTTGGCTTCGGCTTCCAGCTCGACCAGTCCCAACGTCGGGAGGATGTCGGCCCGATTCGTCCACGACCAGTCCCAGGCGGTCCCCGAGTAGTCGAGGATTTCTGCACGCGCGATGACTCCCTCCCGGCCGACGATCTCGACGAGGACGTCCGCTCCCAGGCCCGCGAACACGTATCCGGTGTCCGTCCCGTTGTCCGTGTCGACATAGATGCGGAGCGTGTCCTCGCCGATGGCCGGAGGCTCAGAGGTGGGCCCGATGTAGACGCCGACGGGACGGCCGGCGTACGGGACAGGGAAGGTCGCCGGGATTGTCGTGTTCAGGAGGAGGTCGGGTCCCCCGTACGTGTAATCTTGGATCCCGTCGCCATCCTGGTCGCCTCCTTCCAAAGTGTCGACTACGCCGTCATTGTCGAAGTCGTCAGGGAAAGGATCGACAGCGTCGGGCACGGTGTCCCGATCCCGGTCCGGATTCCACATGGTCGGGCGGAAGGATCCCGGCTCCGTCGGCAAGACCGTGCCCGCGAATGCGGGCCCGTGGAGACGCAGGTAGAAGGCGAAGGAGGTGGGCCCCGTAGACACCGCAAATCGATCCAGGTCGACGGAGAGTCGGCCGCGTGTCGTCGACTCCCCTGCACCGTCGGTTCCCGCGTTCGTCCACTCCCCGTAGCCGCCGTCGATGGCGGTCGTGGAAGGCGGTCCTCCGACATACCCCAAGGGGTCCGCGGTCGGGACGACCGTCAGGGTGACGATGGCCCCGACCGCCTCGAGGGCATCCGCAGAGGGGACGAGAGCGCCGAGAGTCTGCTGACCGACTCCCGAGATTGCAGCCGTCACGGTCCAGGACACCGTGGACCCGGAGGGGACGGTGACCAGGGGGAATGAGAACCGGACCTGGCGGGAGACCGCGGACCGCTGCGCGAGGGGCACCCCGAGTCCGTCTGTGAGGGTGATTCCGGATATTGCCGATAGTGGGGCCGTCCCGAGGAGCTCGACGGTGACCCCTTGGATCCCGACCGGTCGGTCCATGGCGGAGATCTCGAGCGCGAGGAGCGGCGCGTTCGCCCCGGAAAGGCTCACGGGGGCGATTGGGCGCTGCGCGACCCGAACCGGCGCGCTGCCCGGGGCCACGTTCACGTCGGCGAGGTCCGTCGAGCCGTCCCATCCCATCGTAGCGACGAGGAATGCCGCGGAGGTCTGGGCGTTCCCGAGGAGCAGCCAGTCGACACCGATCTCCATCCGGTCGCCCGCCGTCGCGGCCGCGATGGTTGCGGGATCCGCCCACGTCCTCCAGTCCCGCGGGTCCCCGGACGGGGACGCCCGGTATGCCATCGCCTCCGACACGACGCCGGACTGCCCCCGCATCACGAGGAGGCGGTCGGCACCGATCCCACGGATTGGATACCCCGTGGCGGGATCCATGTCGAGGTCGACGAAGACGAACACCTGGTCCGTGGACGCTCCGGGCACGGGTTCGCCCGCGAGCATCCTCCCTCGCACTTGTACAAGGAGGGATAGCGCGCGCTCCTCCGCGAGCAGGGCGACCCCGGTGATGTCGATGTCCGCGTTCGCACCGGATTGCATCGCGAGCGTGCGGACCCCTTCCCAGTCCGAAAAGTCCCCATCGATCATGATGCCGGACGAACCGCCGGTCTCGGGTCCGAGAGTGGGGATGAGGAGGAGGACCGCGACCGCGATCGGGATTAGATACACCTTCCACTTCGCCAGCTTGATCTCCCGTCCGAGCCGTCCCGAGCCGAGCCCGTTCGTGAGCCCCATCCCGTTCGTGAGGCCATTCGTGATCCCCGGGTGGGAACGGAATCCGTTGACCAGTCCGTTCGTCCGGCCGCGGATGCCGTTGACCAGTCCGTTCGTCCGGCCGCGGATGCCGTTGACCAGTCCGTTCGTCCGGCCGCGGATGCCGTTGACCAGTCCGTTCGTCCGGCCGCTCCGCGCGGGTCGTGTACCGTTCACAAGCCCGTTCGTGCGCCCGCGCATCCCGTTCGTCAGCCCGTTCGCTTGGCCGCGGATGCCGTTGACCAGTCCGTTTGTGCGCCCCGGTGCGCGCGCAGGCTCCTTGGTGAGGCCGTTCGTGAGCCCCGTTCGCCTCGGCTCCCGTCGGTGGAGGAGACGCGGCTCCTTGCCCTTCAGTCCTCGTCCGTCGTCTTCCGGTCCCGCCGGATGGATTGCCGGTCGCGGGGCCGGCGGCTCCGTCGGCTCCGAATCCGCCTTCTTCGAGGCGAGGGTCTCCGCAACCTTCTCGGGCTTCGGCCTAGCTTGTGGAGCGGTGACCGGTTCCCCGGTATCGTCGAAGAGGACCCCGCAGGATGGGCAGACGGCTTCTTCGTCCCCCACGACGGAGCCGCAGGAGGGGCAGAACGACGCGGCCTGTGGCGCGGACGCGGGCTCGGTCGGTTCCAGGGGCCTGCGATGGACGCCCGATTCAACCGCGAGTCTGCGCGCGCGGCTCTCCTGCGCCTTCTCGAGTTCTCCGCGACGGGCGTGCAGCTGGGTCTTCAGCGTCCAGAGACCGGGGTACGTCTCGTCGATCTCGGCGAGCGTGTCCAAGATTGCAACGGCCCCGAGGAGATCGTTGGCCTTCGTGAGGACCGCCGCCAGCGCGAACAGGGCATCGGGATCGCGCGCGTCGCTCCGGAGGCGTTCCTCGAGCAAGCCGAGGATCCGGCCCGAGCCGTCTCCCTTGGGTGGGCCCCGCACGACCGCCGGCCCGACCGCGACGCGTCCGCGGACGCGTGCTTCGTCCGCCTCATCGTTCCGACCGAGCGCGTCAAGGACCTCCGCCTTGAACCGCCAGGCTTCTTGGTCGTCCGCGTCGAGGTTCAGCGTGGCCTCGACGCACTTCAGCGCCCGCAGGGTGTCCCCCATCGAGTGGAGGTTCCGCGCGGTCTCGAGCCACAGCTTCGGATTCCTCGGGTCCGACCGGATCCGCTCTTCCTGTTGAAACAGCGTCCGCTCCCGGACGGGGGCGGTGGCCAATCGGACGACTCCGTCGGTCCCCACCTCGACGGGGACGTACTTCGACTCCGTCGCCGTCCGGATGAGGGACAGGACCGCGACCTTGCGCACGATCTCGTCCCCTTGCCGGGCGCGCTCGAAATCCACGACACCATCGAAGGGCTGGCGAATCGACGAGACCGTCCGCTCTTCGTGCATCTCCTTTTCCAGCACGAGGAGCGAGGTGAACCCGAACCGCTCCAGCTTCGCCTTCGTCGACTGGGCGAACCCGTACACGGCGGCGAGGTCGTACATCCCGAGGGCGGGCGACAGGATCTCCAGGGCGGCGCGCTTCTCGCCCCCCCGCGGCAACGCAGCGATCGCGCGCGAGATCGCGATCCCCACGTTCGCGAGGTCGATCGATGCTCGGAATACGGCACCTTCTTCCTCGACCTCCTGGACTGGCGCCTCCTTGTACGTGAACCAATCGACGAACTTCAGTCGGCCCTCCGCCTGCGCCCGGTCGACGTTGACGCCCGCGCTGCGCAGCTCCTGCAGGTATCGGGAGGGAGACATGGAGGAGAGGACGACGAGTGCGGATCCTCCCCGGTGCAACCCCTCGGCGACGAACTGCAGGAGGAACGCGTCCTTTTCGTGGCCGGACGGACCTTGCACGACGACCGCCGCGCCGTCCGGCAGGCCGCCCTGGACGAGCGCGTCAAACCCCGGGACGCCGGAGGGGATTCTCACCCGGGCACCCCCTGCGCCCGCTTCGACCGTCGCCGGTGCGCCCGCCGCCAGACGATCGGCACGAGGATCGTCGCGAGCACGGGCAGCGCGACGTCCTGGAACTCGGGGATTCCGACCTGCGGGATCGTTGCACGGGAGTTGCCCGTCGCCGTACCGGAGTTGTCGTAGTCGATCGAAACCTTGCCCCCCGCGGAGGAGTGCGCGACGCGGATCCGCACCACTTGATTCGCGGTGAGCGTCTTCTGCGGCACGGTGGGGACGGGGCACTGCACGTCCTCGCCCCGCGTCATCACGTTGAGGCACGATCCGATTGGGTCTGCGACTTTCGTGTCGAGGTTCCAGATCTCGAGGTGCACGTCGTATTCCGCGGCGGAGTCGTTCACGTGGATCGCGATCAGTTTCAGCTCGCCGTTCGACCCCGTGGATGGGGCCGTGGCGGCCCCTTCGTACGAGGGGTTCGCCGAGGTCGTCGTCACCTTCCGGACGAACGCCTCCCACGTTGCGGCGCCGCCGTTGCCCGGGGCGGCGATTGTGTGGGCAAACTCGTTGCTGCTGCCCGAACCTGCGCCCGCCAACCGGATGTCGTTCCCGCCGGCGGCGTAGGTCCGAGAGGACGTCACGGAGTTAATCTGCATCGCGCCGATCAGCACGTCGTCCCCTGCGGCGAATGTCGTGCTGACGCTCGGCGTGAGGGGGGTCCTCGACGTTCCGATCGCCACGCTGCCCGTGTCCGTGTCCTCCGCCGCTAGGCCGCGGAAGATGAGGAGCTTCGCTTCGACGTTGGTGGCCCCGCTGTCGGCGTTGTACGCCCGCACGTCATACGTCGGGTTCGCCAACGCCGCGGCGTCCGCCGCCGCGAACAGCGCGAAGACTCCGTTGGGACCGGACGCGGACCTGATTTGCATCTGGAACTGGACGCCGAGGAGCGACGTGGTCCCCGAAGCGTCGGCTCTCCGCACCTCGAAGCCCGTTGGTGGATCGATGTCCGTCTGACCGCTCGTAACTTGGAGCTGCACGGCGGCGACGATGATGTTCGGGAGGCTCGGTAGCGCCGCGGGGAAGGAGGTCGCCTGCGTGAGGAGCACCGTGGGAGTCCCTCCGAGGGCGACGGATCCTCCGTCGGCGAAGACGCTGTCGGCGGACGCCAGTCCGTTGATGACGACGATCTTCACCTCCGCGTTCAGACCCGAGGCGCTGGCAGCCGCGAAGACCCCGTACGTGGGACTCACCGGTGCAGATGCATCCTTCCCGATCAGCACGGCGAACATCCCGTCGCCGACGGCGCCGTTCGCCGGCACCGAGATCAAGAGCTGGTTTTCAGAGACCAGGGGGTCCGTTGTCAACGTTCCCCGCCTCAGTTCCAGATCGCTCGCCGAAATCGTTCGCGGAGCGACGTTCGTGTTGTCGAACTGGACGACCGCGACGACCAGGTTGTCCTTGGAGGGGAAGGTCGTCGCAAGGGAATCGAGTAAGCCGATCGAGGGGGTCGGAACGGAGACGGAGCCGCCGTCCTTGAACGCGGACTTCGGCACGGAGGTGTCGATATCGAGCAGCGTCTCCCAATCCCCCAACGGGATCGTCGTCCCCGCCGTAGCGTCCGCGTACCAGCAGGCGTCCTGGCCCGTGGTGAGGGAGATTTGCCGCACGGGCCCCAGGCCCTGGGTGGTCGAGGCCACCTTGTTGTAGTTGCAGTCCGACTCCGTCAGGTGGTCGCCGTTCCCGAGCCAGAACACCTGATTCCCCGGGATGTCGAGCGGATCTGGGCCGACGCTGCCCCGCGTATCCAGACGATAGGTCGCCTGGCCGACGCTATCCACACGCCCGCTCCAATCCCTCAGTTCGAAGTACGCTCGGGAGTCGTTCGCGAGGTTGCGCCCGAGGGCGTCGAACGCGAACTCCACGCGGCTGAGGTCCGAGGCTGCCGGGATGGTCTCCAAGGGGGTCCACGCCCAAGCGGACGGGCTCGCACCGCCAAACGCGCTGAGTGTCTGGGACGTGATTGCCCCGTGCTTCCCGCGGATCTCGACGAGGTAGTCGGCACCAATCGCGTCCACCCGGAAACCTGTGGACGTATCATTGTCCGCATCGAACAGGACGCGGGCGACGTCCTCTCCGAGGACGACGGGACGGACGGTCGGACCGATGTACACGCTCACCGGGAGGCCAGCATAGGGCGCCGGGAAGGTCCCCGGAATCGTTGCGTTGAGGTAGAGGTCGGCTCCCGCGGGGTAGTCGAGGAGGCCGTCCGCATCGTAGTCACTCCCGGAGGCCACGTCATCCGTCCCGTCGTTGTTGAAATCGAATGGCCGCAGGTCGACAACATCCGGCACCCGGTCACGGTCGGAATCCGCGATCGGGGCTGGCCCACCCACCGGAGCTTGAGCCGAAGAGGCGGGGACGATTGCGCCGTCCAGAGCCCGTCCGGCCACGCGGAAGTATGCGGACGCCTGTTGCGGGTTGAGGTAGAAGGCGTATTCCACCAGATCGATTCGTGTGGGCACCCCCGGTTCGCCGGTCCCATCCGTCGTCGTGTTCGTCCACTCCGCGAAACCGCCGTCGACGACGGCGTTCGGGGGAATCGTGCCGAGGTATCCGACCCTCCGAGCTGCGCTGGCGCGGACGATGGAGACCGCCGCCGAACCCGCCCGAACGTCTTCGTGGCTGTCGACGTGAGCCCCGAGCGTGTCGCCGGTGGCCGATGTCGTATTTGCAACGATCGTCAGGGTGTCGGTCGCTCCGGGGCGAAGCGTCCGCGCCGGGAACTGGAACATGGCCTCCCCGTTCACGGGGCTTCGGATGTCAAGGTCCACGCTGGCCCCGTCGACGATGTGGACGTCGGAAACGGCGCCTGCCGGTGCGGTCCCGATCAACGCGACGGTAAGGGAATCGTACGTGACGTCGCGCACGGCCGCTGTCAGCTCGAGCTGGACGAGTGGGACCATCGTACCGCCAATCGTCTCTTGGACGACCGGCGTCTCCACGACGAGGAGGCTGCCCGCGAGGGTGCTCGCGGAATACTCCCCGGCGTCGACTGTGCCATCGTAGCTCATCGTATGGAACGAAACGTCGATCGCCCGTTTCGTGGGCACGAGGGCGAGCCAATCGACATACGCCTCCACCCGCGAGCCACGCACCGCGGCACTGATCGCAGTGGATTTGATCCACCCATTCCAGTCATGGCGATCGCGATTTGCATCCCAGTCCGAAACGTCCGCGGACTGGACTCGCCCGGCAGACCCCGAGATCTCGATCCGGCGGTCCGCCCCGAGCCCCGCCACCACGTACCCCGTGTCCAGATTCCGGTCCACGTCGAGGAACGCACAGAACGAGTCCATGATCGGGGGCGAACCTCCTCCCGCCAGGGCAGTGCCGACGACCTCGAAGTAGAACGCGAGGAAGTCGACGTCGTCTGCGACCCCGAATCGGACGAGGTCGACGTTTGGCGACACCGTGGGGGGCGCCGTCGAGGCGAGGAGCGGCACCGCGCTCCAATCCGAGAACTCCCCGTCGATCATGATAGGATACGGCCCTCTCGGGGGCTCGGCCACCATGAGGGGGGCCACGAGCAGCAGGGCAAAGACGGCAGGGATCAGGAAGACTTTCCACCGTTTGGCCCGAACCTCCTGTCGGTGGCGGACGGACCCGAGCCCGTTCGTGAACCCGGACCCGTTCGTGAGCCCGTTCGTCATGCCGGTCCGCAACGAGCGAAGCCCATTCGTCGCGCCTTGGGCCCACGTCCGGGTGGCGCTCGCGAGCCCGTTCGTCCGCCCGACCGCGCGCTGGGTGTCCCTTCGGAGTCCGTTCGTGAGTCCGAGCTGGGCCTGTCCGGACCGTCGAGACGGGCGGGCCTTCGGATGGGGCGCCTGAGGCGAACCGGCAGATGCGTCGGCGGTCGTTTCCGCGATCGGAAGCGGTGCAGGTTTCCTGCCCGACGCGAACTCGAGGCCGCACGTCGGACACGTTCGTTCGTCTTCCCCGACTACCGTCGCGCATATCGGACAGAAGTCCGAGACCACCGGCTCGGGCTCGGGGGCGGGGCGCTCGGGCCGCTTCTCGACCTCAAGCCGGCGGGCGAGGCTCTCCTGGGCCTTCTGGAGCTCCCCTCGCCGCGCATGCAGTTTCGTCTTGAGAACCCACAGACCCGGATACGTCTCGTCGACATCCGCGAGGGTCTCCAACGTCGCAATGGCCCCTCGGAGGTCCTCCGCCCGGGCTTGCACCGCCGCCCGCACGAAGAGGGCGTCCGCGTCGCGTGGGTTCCTGCGGAGACGCCGCTCGGCAACCGCGAGGAACCGGGTCGCGGCACTCCCGTTTTTCGAGGAGGCTGCCCCGAGGCTCCCACGAGCCCTTGCGAGTTTTGCCTCGTCGTTCCGCCCGAGGGCGTCGAGGACCTCCGCCTTGAATCGCCATGCCTCCTGATGGTCTGCCTCGATCTTCAGCGCGGCTTCCGCGCATCTTAGAGCCTGCTCGAGATTCCCCATCGCGCGGAGGTTCCGTGCCGTCGCGAGCCACAACATCGGGTCCTTGGGGGCCGATTTGATTCGTTCCGCTTGGTGGAGCAGCGTGCGCGCCCGGAGGGAGCCCGCGGACACGCGGAGGATGCCGTCGGCGCCGACATCGAGCGGAACGTAGTTCGATTCGGCGGCGGTCCCCTCGAGCGACAGTACCGCCATCTTGCGCACGATCTCGTCGCCCTCGCGGGCCCTCTCGATGTCCACGACGCCATCGAAGGGTTGGTGGAGCGACGAGACCGTCCGGTCGTCGAGCATTCCCTTCTCGACCACGAACAGCGACGTGAAGCGGGCTCGCTCGAGCTTCGCCTTGGCGGACTGCGCGAAGCCGTACACCGCGGGAAGGTCGTACACGTTCAGCGCTGGCGACAGGATCTCCAGGGCCGCGCGCCGTCCCCCGTCCTTGGGCAGTGTCTTGATCGCGTGGGAAATCGCGCTGCTGACATTTGCGAGGTCGATCGACGCCCGGAACACGGGCCCGTCCTCCTCGACGTCTTGGACCGGGTTCTCCTTGTACGTGAACCAGTCCACGAACTTCAGGCGGTTCTCCGCGATCGCGCGATCGACGTCAACGCCTGCGTCCCGAAGTTCCTGCCGGTATCGATCCGGCGAGATGGAAGAGACGAGGACGAGGGCGGAGCCTCCGCTCCGGAGGCCCTCCGCGATGAACTGCAAGAGGAACGTGGTCGCCTCGCGCCCCGCGGGGCCCTGAATGACGACCGCGATCCCGCTCGGGAAGCCGCCTTGGACGAGCGCGTCAAACCCTGGCACCCCGGAAGACAGTCTCATGGGAGGCGCACCTCCGCAACCTTCCGGTGGTCGCGCGGGCGGCCTGGCTTTGTGTCCCATCCCCCGTCTTTCGATTGCGTCCTCCGGGCCGTGGTTCGCCGCCAAAGGCCCAAGAACAGGATTCCTAGGATTGGGACCGCAATCGCTTCGAACTCCGGGATGTAGGAGAAGAAGAAATACGTCTCCGATGCCGACGTCTTCCAGTACAGACCGCCAGCAGCGGTGCCGTATGTCGCGTCCGTCGGCGCGCGCAACATGAGCGTAGGCTGCTCCCCCGCGTCCACGAACTCCCGGTTCCGGTCCGTCACGACGACCGACAGGTCCACGTACAGGTCCGAGAAGGTCGAGTCCGCCCCGGCTGCGTCGACGAACCGAATCGACGGGGCGCCGGAGTTGTACTCCGAGCTCGTGAGCGCGTACGTGTACAAGGTGTTCGACGTCGCTGAGATCGTGATTCGCGTGTTCCAATCCGACGGAGGCGTGAGCACCCGCACGTCGACGTTCTCGTCCCCGCGGTACCCTTTCGCCCATAGCGTGTACGTCGTCCCGCTCGGGACGCCCGTGAAGTCGTGGCGGATCTCCATCCCGCCGAGACCGCCGAACGCGAGGTACCAGACGAAGGATTGGCTCGTGTCCGCGTCGTCCATGATGAGCGTGAACCCGCCGGAGTCGACGGACTGGACGTCCATGAGGCCCTCCTGGGCCTCGTTCGTCCCGATGTTCACGTACACCTCGTCGTGGTCGACGCCGCCGGTGACCTCCGCGGCCGCGGTGTTGTCTTGGTCCCACGTCCCATGGGTCCCCCGCTCGGTCGCGGACGTGAACGCTCCGGCGGTCCAGGAGTCGTGGTCCTGCACGGCGTCCTGCGTGCTCTGCGTCGCGCTGTGGGAGACCAGAAAGGTCGCCTTCGGCTGGAACCCGAACCCGCTCTCCACGACCGCCGTGGTCGTGTCCGTCTGCGTGAGCAGGTCGCCCACGAGATATTGGCCGCCCTTGAGAGCCAAATAGTGGATGCGCCTGCATGTCGGTGTGCACGCGGCCGCCTTCTCGATCCAGTTCAGCCGGAAGCCGTTCGAGAGCCACGACGAGACCTCCGCGCGCCCGTCCGTGGCGGTGCCGGCCGTCAGCGCAGAATCGAACAGCGCGATCGACTCGCCCGCGCGGCTGTACGAGATCGTCTGGGAAGTTGTGGCCGCGTCGTTCGAACCGCCTGCCCAGACCGCGTCCGCGGGCGTCGATCCCGCGGCGGCTCCGATCATCATCGTCGAGTCCACGGCCGTCCCCGGCGGGTCCGCGGCGATCATCGCGGAGAAGAAGAGGACCGCATCCGGCTGGAAGCCGACGGTCGCGATGTCTTGGTTTCCTGTGGCCCCGGGTTCCGTGAGGGTCCCGCTCGCGGCGTTCGTCAGGTCCGAGCCGCCCATAGCGAGGTAGTGGACGCGGAGGTTTGCGGCAAACTGATCGGCGATCACGAGGGTGAACCCGTTCGGGTCCATCGACTGGAGGTCCGCGAGTCCATCGATCGCACCGGCGATCGTCAACGCCCCAATTGCGGCCGCGTCGTGGTGGCCCGCGTCCGTCGCCATCGGGTCCGCCAAGCCCTGGGACTGCGCGTAGACGGCGCGGCGGTCCGAAGGAGACACCGCGACCCCGAACCCGCGCTTGTGGACGAGCACGCCGCCTACGAGGTCAACGCTCGATGTCAGCCCGGACCACCAGAACAGCACGACCTTCGGCTGGAATCCCGTGCCTGTGACCGGGGTCGTCGTCCCGACGGCGCCCGTGCCGATGTTGAACGCACCCACTTTCGTGAGGAAGTCCGGTCCTTCGCGATACTGGACGTACGTGCTGTCGGCGAGTTGGATGTCGTTGGAGAACGTGCCCGCCTGCCTGCTCCCTCTCGTGAGGGTCTCCGTCGTCGGCCCGGCGTCCCACCCCCACGTCCCGCCGGTCCGGTGCTTGTAGTACAGCTGGGGTCCCGTCGTTCGCTCGTAGAGCGCGTGAACCACATTGTCTCTGTCGATCCCGATGGAGGGTTTCGTAAACAAGGCCCCGGTGGCTCTGTCCACAGTCTCGGGGCTCGCCCACCCTGCGCTCGGGTAGTCCAGGTATCGCGCGTAGATTCCTCTCGTGCTCCCGTCGACATCCTTTGCGTACGCGATCCAAAGGTCTCCGTCCGAATCGTGTGTCGTCGCGAGGGAGGCGTAAGATGTTCCCTCGGCCGAAGATGCGACGACGTCGTAGCCCGCCGTCCCGTCCCATTTCGTGAAATCTCCTGCGGCGTCGCAAGTGCTTATCGAGAGATTCTTGCAGACGGTGTACTGGAGGGCCGGGTCGGCCGTTTCCCTAAATTCGAGTTCGAAGCTCTCGTAGGCGGATGTTCCGGTGTCCGCAGTGAAGGTGCTCGTCCCGATGACTGTGAGCGTCGTCCCGTCCCACTTGATGGCCCCCAGGTCGTTGGCGGTGCTTTCCAAGACCGCCCCGAGGATTTTCGTGCTCCCCGACGCGAACAGGGTATTCGTCCGCAGCTGGATCCATGGGTGCGTGAACGTCCCCATGAAATCGGACGATATCGCGCTCCACGTGTTCGGGGCCGTGAACGTCCTGTAGTTAATCTGCGCCGCCACGCTCTCGCCCCACACGAGGAGGCCCTTGCTCCCCGAGTCCTCCCAGGCGAAATCGTACGCCCGCGTGGTGGCGGAGTTGCCCGTGAAGGTGTGGATAATCCAATCGGTCCATCCGCTCCCGCTCCAGTAGCAGGTGTTGACGTCGGTGATGACGTCCCCCGTCGCCAGCACCATGTCGTTGGAGGTCGAAAGCGGATTCGACTTGAGGGACAGGGATGCGACCCCGGTCTGTGAACATTGGAACGACGAGGCCGCGCCCCAACCCGTTGTGAACTCACGCGAAACGACGCTTGAACCCGACCCTGCAACCGCGAGCAGGTGGCCCGAGTTGGACTCCCAGGCAATACCAATATCGTCTTGGTCCGCGGCATTCCCGCTCGCGGTGACCTCCGTGAGGGATCCAAACGCACTTCCATCCCAAAGCCAGGCGTTCACGTGGTTGTTGGAACCGTCGCCGCCGACGAGGCCAATCTGATTGCTGTCCCTCTTCGACGCGAGCTTGATTTGCGAATACTGGATGTCCGTCGCCTCTCCTGCATCGTCGAGGTATTGCTCCGCGCTCCACGCTCCGCTGATGTAGGTCTTGTATGCGATGTCCCGGGCCGTGTTTATCGAGAGCACGCCGTAAGCCAGCAGGGCTTCCCCGCTCGCGGATTCGTAGGCAACGTCGAAGGGAATCGCCGCGTTGCTCGGGGCCGCGCTCCACACTTGGCCGATGTTATTCGTAACCGTGCAGCTGGGCGAACACACGTAGGCATCGAGCCACCCGTCATCGCTCAGCGAGACGACGATTCGTTCGCTTGCGGTCGTCGGCGACCACGCCATCCGCACCGCGCGGATTGGGCTCCCCGCCGTGGACTGTTCCGTTTCGCTACCCCATGCGGAGCCGTCCCACGTCCTTGTCTTCGGGCTATTGACCGTATTCGTCCCGGTACTCGACCGGTAACCGATTTGCGCCTCCGTCAGCTCGCCAGAGGATCGCGTGAGGCTCACATAGCTGTTGCTCTGCGGTGACACGTCCACGGACGCTCCCGTATAAGTCGTGCCCCACGAGACCGTGGGCTTCCAGGCGCCCGCGGCCTTGTTCTTGTAGTACACGGTCCCGCTCGTCTTCGATCCGCTCCACGCGACGTGAGGGTTGTTGCTCGAGTCCGTCGAGACTGTGGGCATGTATCCGGCGGAAGCGTCGTCAACGTTCGTGACGGCCTCCCAGTTGGCCCCGCTCGCGAGCTCGCTCTGGGTTGGGTACGAGACGATCGTCTTCGTGTACCGGACGAGGTTCTGAGTGCTCTGGTCGCCGGCCGCAGATGCGGACACCCACACAACATGGAGGTAGCCGCTGGCGTCAATCGCGAGGGACGGCTCCGTCGAGTCCCGGGGCAACAGGAGAGCACTGTCCCCGGCCCTTCCCGACGCAAGGATAATCTGGGTGCCCCAGGTGGATCCGGCCGTGTCGGAGCTTCGCATTAGGATCACCCGGTCCCATTGGCTGTAGGTCGCGACGTTCGCGTAGTCAATCCAGAAATCGGATTGGACGCCGTCGGTGCCGTCCCCGTCGACGAAGCGGACCGATGGTGCGCCGCCGTTATACTCCGCGGAGGTCAGCGTATAGGTGTAGAGGGTGTTCGACGTGGCGGAGATTGTGATCCGCGTGTTCCATGTCGAGGGCGGCGTGAGCACCCGGGCGAGGACGTTCTCGTCCTGGCGGTACCCCTTGACCTGCAAGGTGTACGTACTCGCCGAGGGCACGCCCGACCAGTCGTATCGCACCTCCATCTGGGCATTCCCGCCGAAGGCGATGTAGCCGACGAACGATGCGGCCGGGTCCGGGTCGTCCATAACGAGCGTGAAGCCATCGGAATCGACGCTCTGGACCCCCATCAGCCCATCAATCGCCATGTTCGCGTCGAGGTTGCAATACACTTCGTCGTGCTCGACCGCCGTCCCAACGTCGGACGTGGCCAGGAAGTCCTCGTCGATCACGCACTGCGCGCCGCGGTCCGTCATCGAGCTGAATGCGCCGATCGACAGCTCATCGTGGTCCTGCACCGAGTCGGTGGTGCTCTGGGCCTTGTTGTGGGAAAGGAGGAGGGCAGCCTTCGGGGAGAAACCGAACCCGGTCTCCGCGATCGTCCCCGCCGTGGTGAGGGTGAGCAGATTCCCGACGAGGTAGTTCCCGCCCTTCAGCGCGAGGTAGTGAATGCCTCGGGAGTTCGTACGCTCGATCCAATTCAAGCTGAAGCCGTTCGGCAGCCAGAGGTCAACCTCGGCCCGCCCGTTCGTGACCGAAACGAGGTTGTCGAACAAGGCGATGCTCTCGCCGGCCCGGTGGTAGGATCGGGTCCGCATGGTGGCTGAAAGGTCGTTCGAACCGCCGGCCCACACGACGTCGCTCGGGTTCCCCGCGCCCGCCGCGAAGCCGATCATCATCGTCGAATCGGGTTGAAACGCGTCGACGACAGCGTTACTCATCGACGAGAAAAGGATGACAGCATCGGGCTGGAAACCCACGGTGGTGATGTCCTGGTTGCCCGTCGCGGCGGGCTCTGCAAAAATGCCGGTCGTTGCGTCCGTGAGCATGGACCCGCCGAGCGCGAGGTAATGGATCCGCAGGTCCGCCGCGAAGCCGTTGTCGATGATGAGCGTGAAGCCGTCCGTGTCCATCGACGAGAAATCCGCCAAGCCGTCGAGAGTGCCGGTGGTGGTGAGGGCGCAGATAGCTTCCTCAGTCGCCTGCCGCGCATCGGCGCTGGCGTCGGCAACGTTGTCCGCGGATTGGGAGCAGACTGCGTGTCGGTCCGTCGCCGAGACCGCCGCGCCAAAGCCGCGCTGGTGGTTCGCCGTGCTCGCGGAGTCCGTGCTTGTCGTGCGGCCGGACAACCAGAACAGGACGGCCTTCGGCTGGAACCCAACGCCCGTGACGGGCACCGTCGTTGGAAAGGCTCCAGTGCCAAGGTTGAACGCGCCGACCTTCACGGAGAAGCCAGGGGTTTCCCGATATTGGATGAAGGCATCGTTCGCCGTCTGGATGTCCCCCGGGAAGGCTCCTGTGACCTTGCTGCCCATCGTGATCGTCTCACTGGACGCCTGCGTGTTCGCGGTCACCTCCGCGAGCTGGTCCGCGAACACGGAGTACCAGCATCCGTCGGAGTTCGTCGCGTCGCAGGCGCCGTCCCCCACGACGTCCCCGGCTCGGACGACCTTCCGCTGGTGGTTGTACTGCGTGGTGATCGCGTTCGAGTTCGCGTCGATGAGAGTGCTTGAGCGGGTGCCAGGAGCGATTGCCCCAGAGGGCACTGTCTGCGTTGGCCGCGGCGATGACCACGGGGCCACGCCCTTCATGGGCGACGGCGCGACGTCGAACGAGGATGCTCCCCGGGGGGCTACGGGAGCTGTCTCCCTCAAGCCTGCGCGGGTCCCACGGGTCGCCGGTCCCACCGAATCCCGCGAACCCAGGGCGTCCCCGATTTCCACGAATACGCGCGAACCGGGGGCCAGGGTCTCGCCGACCGCAAACTCCACTTGGTCCAATCGCAACGCGAACGACACGTTCGACCGAGGGGACCAAGCCCACTGTCCCGGGTACGTGCCTGCGAAGGAGAAGTGGGTCGCGCTGCGCACGCGCCCGCCACTCCCAGACAACTCAATCATGCGGTCCGCCCCGAGGCCTCCCACGACGTACCCGCTCGCGCTGGTGTTGTCCACGTCCAGGAAGACCCGGAGGACGTCGTGGGGTGATCGGTACGGCTTCTCCACGGATCCGATGTAGCGACGTACCTCTTGGCCGGCGTATGGCGCCGGGAAACTCAGAGGGATCGTCGTGTTGAGCCACAGGTCCATCCCCTGGGGGTAGTCCTGCAGACCATCGCTATCGACGTCCCCGCCCTCTTGGCCATCCCCGCTCCCGTCGTTGTCGAAGTCGAACGGAAACAGGTCCACCTCGTCCGGGACCCCGTCATTGTCGGAGTCGCGAATCCAAATCGGCCGCGCTGGCGCAAGGGGGGTCCGGTCCACGACCCATGTCCCCGCCAACAGGCGACCGTCGACCTGCGCCATGAAGTGGGCCGCGCTCCCCGCCGGTTGCACGGCGAATCCCGTGAGGTCCGCGTCCCTCCGCATCAAGATTCCATTGTCTCCCTGAGGATCGAGGATCGAGGCGTTCCACTCCGCGAACCCTCCGTCGATTCGCGGCGCCGGCGGCAAGGCCCCGAGGTAGCCGACCTCCCTCGGCGAGGGGAGGAGTCGGACCGTCACCGCCGCGTCTGGTGCCAGGACATCGGAAGGCTCCGCGACGATTGCACCCAGGGTGTCTCCATTCGCCGCCGCCACGTCGGCGAAGACAAAGAGCTGCAGGGAGGTTCCGGCGCTCAAGCGCTGCTCCGGGAACGAGAACGGAACCCGGCGACTGACCGGGGAACGTTCATCGAGGACCGCGTTGGTCGCGTCGACAAGGCGCAGGCGGGTTGCGGATGTCGCCGGCGCGGAGCCCGTCAACGTGATTGTCACGCCCGAGAGCATGGCCCCCGCGTCGAGCGCGGAAACGTCGAGTCGCAGGAGTCGCACGCCCGATCCAGCGATTGTTTCGTTGACGAGGGGGATCTGTGAGACCCCTAGCCGAGGCCCGCGCGACGGGATTGGGCCGTCGATTGCGTCGACCGCGCCTGCGTAGCCCTGCACGTGGGCGATCGCGAACACAGCCTCACGGGTCGGGCTCAGGGAAGCCCACTCGACCTGCATCTCCATCCGCCCGCCGGATGCCGCAGCCTGAACGTGTTCGCCCGCGACCCATCCCCGCCAATCGTAGGGGTCCGCGGAGCCGTTCCATACGAGGAGCGTCGAGGCGTTCACGACCCCACGCCAGCCTGCGAGCTCGACCAAGCGGTCGGCGCCGAGTCCTTCGATTCGATACCCCGTCGTGGAATCCCGATCGGCATCGAGGAAGACGCGGACCTGGTCTGTCGTCGGGGGGGAATCTCCCCCGCGGAGGGCGGTCCCTGTCACCTGGAGCGCGAAGGCAAGGAAGTCCACGTTGTCGCGGACACCGAAGCGGACGATGTCGACGTTCGGCTCCGGTCCGCCGACTGCCTGCGTCACGAGGGAGGCGGCGGGCCAATCCGCAAAATTTCCGTCGATCGTGATGGGGTAGGTGGGAGAAGGCGGTCCCGAGGAGAGGAGGAGGGGTGCGAGGAGCAGGGCCATCGCCGCAAGGGGGATCAGGTGCAACTTCCACCGGGGGCGTCGTTCCTCCCAGTGGAATCGACCGGACCCGAGCCCGTCGGTGACGCCGCCGTTTGTGAGCCCGTTGATAATCCCCTCTTTCAGCGATGCGAGGCCATTCACCAATCCGTTCGTGCGCCCACGCGTTCCGTTGACTAGGCCATTCGTGCGCCCGCGGTTCCCGTTCACCAGTCCGTTCGTGCGCCCGCGGTTCCCGTTCACCAGTCCGTTCGTGCGCCCGCGGTTCCCGTTCACCAGTCCATTCGTCCGGCCTCGGGTCCCGTTCACGAGCCCGTTCGTCCGCCGGGCGCCGCGGGGGGCCTGCCCTTTTCCGAGGCCATTCACAAGGCCATTCACGAGACCCTGCCTCTTGCGCTTCGGCGCAGGCTTCGGCGGGGAAACTTCCCGCCCCTCATCCACGGCCTCGGCGAGATCAAGGAGGACGCCACAGATCGAACAGGCGAGGTCCTTCTCCCGCACGGTCGCGCCGCACTCCGGGCACTCGGATCCCCCTGGGACCTGGGACGATTCCCCAGGGGGGTTATTCCCACCGAGTTCCGATTCGAGCGCCTCGATTTCCTCGGCTGTCTTACGCGCAGCGCGCGCCGCATCCCGCTCCCCTCGCTGTGTGTGGAGCTTCGCTTTGAAGATCCAGAGGCCGGGATGCTTCTCGTCGATGGCCGCCACCTTCGCGAGGGTTTCGATCGCCCCGGGCAAGTCCTTCGCCTTCGCCTGGCCCGCGGCCTTGACGAACAGGGCCTCCGCGTCCTGCGGGTTCCGGATCAGTCGGTCGAGGACGGCGTCCTCATGAAGGGCGGTATCGTCCTTGGAGGCGGGCGATGGCGATCCCGGTGCTCCCTCGCCCTCGGGCCGGCCGATCGACTCAAGGACCTCGGCCTTGAATCGTCGCGCGTCCTCCCCCGTAGACTCCGACTTCCGGTCGGCCTCATCAGTCTCGGGCGTCCCCTCCGGCTCGTCGGACTTCCCTTCAATGTGACCCGGTGGAATACCAAGTGTCGAATCGTCGGGTTTCGGTTCTCCAGTCACTTCGCGAGGTATCCGGTCGGGTGCCCCGACGGGACCTGAGGAGACTCGGAGCACATGATCTCCGCCGAGTTCGATCGGAACGTACTTGGATGAGGCGACGGTCCCATCGAGAGAGAGGATCGCAATCTTCCGCTGGAGCGCGTCCCCCTCGCGCGTCCGCTCGATGTCCACAACGCCGTCGAACGGCTGGTGGAGGGAGGAAAGCGTGCGTTCATCGTGCATCTCCTTCTCGAGGGCGAACAGGGAAGTGAAGTCGAACCGCGCGAGTTTCGCCTTCGTGGATTGTGCGAATCCGTACACGGCGGGGAGGTCGTACATCCCGAGAGCGGGCGACAGGATTTCCAAGACGGCGCGTTTCTCCCCATCGTGCGGGAGCCCGGCGATCGCGCGGGAGATCGCGATGCCCACGTTCGCGAGGTCGATCGAGGCGCGGAGGACGGGCCCCTCCTCCTCGACGTCCTGGACGGCTTCCTCCTTGTACGTGAACCAGTCCACGAACTTCAGGCGGTTCTCCGCGATCGCGTGATCGACGTCAACGCCCGCCTCCCGCAATTTCCTCTGGTAGCTGCTCGGAGAGACGGAGGAAACGAGGACGAGAACCCCTGCGCCTGCTCGGAGCCCCTCCGCGATGAACTGGATGAGAAACGCGTCCTTCTCGCGTCCCGAGGGCCCCTGCACGACGACGGCCGAACCGCCAGGCAGGCCGCCTTGGACGAGCGCGTCGAACCCCGGGACGCCCGTCGGGATCCTCATGCGACCCGCTCCTCCGAGACGACGAACCCGTCCCGGGTGATGTGCACGGGGTGCTTGCCCGTGTCATGCTTCGTGAACCGCATCTTGCGAACCGTCAGGGTCCGCCGCAGCTCGCCTTTCACGTCCTCGAGGGCGAGGTGGATGAACGAGTCGGAGAGGAACTGCTCGATGCCGAAGCGCGTGAGTCGCCCGCTCTCCGGCGATTCCGTGAGGATGAGGGACGTCACACCTACGTCCCGCAGGAACCGGGTGAAGGCGAACATCTCCTCCCGCAGGTCCCACAGGTTGCGGTACCGCAGGCTCACGCCACAGACAGAGTCGATCACGACTCGTCGCGCCTGGATCGAGGCGATGCAGCTCCGGAGGAAGTCCTCGATCTCGCGAAACCCTACGGGTGAGGCATCCGCACCATGACCCGCGCGGATCGCCCCGAGATCCACCAAGACGAACTTCCCCGACTTCTCCAAGGGCGCGACGTCCATGCCGAAACCCGCCATCACGCGCTCCACGCTCTCGCGGGTCTCCTCAAGCGCCAGATACACGACCGCCTCGTCGAACCGGGACGCCCCGTAGAACGCGAACTGGGTCGCGAGCAGCGTCTTGCCGCTTCCGGCGGGCCCTGCAAGGAGGTTCACGCTTCCTCGGGGCACGCCCCCCTGGATGAGGCGGTCCAGGCCTTCGATGCCTGTCGCCGTCCGGGGGACGTGGGACGACTCCAGCTCCGGCCGGACGATCACGCGGGGGCCTCCGGGAGCAGGCTCCGACGGCCCTCGAACCCGTCCTCGAGCGCGTGCCGCACGAGCCGCTCGGCGGTCGTGGCGCCGACGAGTCGCGCGCAGGTTTGGCGGGAGTCCTCGATCAACGCGTCGAGGGTGGTCCTTGCGTCGGTCCCACCGAAACGCACGCGGAGGGCACGCCGCCAATCGTCCGTCCCGCCAAGGAGTCCGCGCACGAGATCCTCCGAGATGCGCGGGCCCCCGACGCGTTGGACCGCCGCCAGGAGAGAGTCGAGGAACGCCTCCGCCGCTTCCGCCGCCTGGTTCGGATCGGCCGCCCCGGCAAGGTCGAATTCGATGCGGATGAGCGGCGTACGGAGACGGTATGCGAAGGTCGGGCGCCGCGCCGCGTGGGTCTGGCGATCGAGGAAGCCCGCCTCGTGGAAGGCCGCCAGGTGCTTGCTCGCGGTCGTCGTGTGAATCCGAAGACTTTCTGCGACGTGGCTCGCCAGAGTCCATCCGCGGCCGCGAAGAAGCCGGAGGATGGCGAGCCCGTGCTCGCTGGCCAAGGCCTCCAGGGCCCGTCGAGGGTCCCGAGTATTCATGAAGTGTCTACCCCGCGTAGAGTCTCTGCCGAAACTCTATCGTTGCTCGACTCCGGTATATATGGAGCCTTTTCCTCCAAAATCGGAAGCGATTATCAGAGTCGGGGACACCTTTTTTCCGGAGGCGCGCGATGGGGGGGCTGCGATGGTCGGCGACCTGCTGTACGAGGTCCTGTGCCGGGGGCCCGAACGGTGCGGGATGTTCGTGTCCGCGGAGAAGGTCGAGGCGTGCCCGCGGTGCCATTCGCGCAAGGTCCGCGTCCGGCCCGTGTCCCGGTGACACCTGCCCAGCCGCGTAGCTTAAAGGATACGTCCGTGTTGCCCGTCGGACACGGTCGGGGGTCTTGTGACGGCGGAGGGGAAGGTTCTCCAGTACACCCGGTTCGAGCGGGCCCGCATCATCGGCGCCCGCGCCCTCCAGATTTCCATGGGCGCCCCGGTTCTCCTCGAGGTGCCGGAGGGCGTCGTCGATCCGATCGAGATCGCGGAAGCGGAGTTCTCGAGAGGCGCGATCCCGATCACGGTGAAGCGGGACTAGGGAGAGATGCGGAAGTTCGGCGCGTGTTTGAGCCGCGCGGCTTCCCGAGCGGTCAACGAGCGTCTCCGCGCTTTCTCGTGGAGAATTGCGCTGTTCCCGGTCGGGTCCTCTAGGATGAGGGTGAACGGCGCGCGACCGTCGATCATCTCGTCGATGCGCCTGAGGGCGTTCTTCGCCCTCTCGCGTTCGGTCCGGGTCTCCGCACTCCGGGACAGGAACGCGACGATGTCCCGGACTCGGCGGAGGACGCCCTCGGCGTTGCTCACGAATGCCTCCCCTCGGAGTCCCGGCTCGACCGCCACCTCCAGCTCCGGGATGCGGAGGGTTCCGCTCGACGATCGTGCGACGCGCGCCGTCAGGTCGGCTTGGCCGGACACGGACAGCTCGTATCGGGTGGGGGGTCCCGTCTCACCCAAGATGAGATCCGCATGACGGAACGCGCATTGCGTACACAGGACCGTGGTCTGGAGGGCGTCCCCGAAGTGTGGAATCTCGAGGGGAAGGGATCGCATGACCAGATCCTCGCGGCCGCAGATTGGGCACGTGCCAACGACCTTCGTCTCACGCATGAGGCCCTTAAGCAGGGAGCTGTCGCCGCCGTCCGCCACGCAGTCGTGACCGCTGGATTCGTCAAGAACGTTGCGTTCGGAGCCCGAGGTGCGCCCCTACGATCATCGCGGCTCGTCCGTCCCGCATCCGCTCTCCTTTGAGTAAGGTTAAACGGACCGCGGGACATGCGCGCCGCGTGGCCGGCTGCTCGGCCCCCGGCAAGTTGATCCTGTTCGGAGAGCACGCGGTGGTGTTCGGCGAGCCCGCCCTCGCATTGGCTGTTGATCTCCGTGCGGAGGTGTACGCGCGCCGCCACAAGGAGTGGTTGGCGGACGGGCGGAGCCTCGGAGATCCGAGGTACGTCTACGTGCGCGCCGCACTCGAGCGGGCGGGGGCGCGGGACCCCCTGTGGATCGAGGTCCGCTCCGCCGTTCCGGAGGGATCCGGACTCGGGAGCTCCGCGGCGGTCACGGTCGCCACGCTCGGCGCGGTGCACGGCATCCAAGGCTCCTTCGATCCAGCGCAGATTGCCCGGGAAGGGTTCGAGGTCGAGCGGGCGGTCCAGGGCCGCGCAAGTCCGATCGACACATCGACGGCGACCGCGGGCGGAGCGCTCCTCGTCCTCCCCGGGAAGGACGAAGGCCTTCTTTGGGCGATCGAGAAGGACGGCACCCGCTGGTACCTCCACCATCGCGCGCTCCCGCCACTGAAGCTCGTCGTCGGGTTTACGGGCGTCTCGGCGCCCACGGGACCGCTCGTCGCGGCGGTCCGGGAGCGCGTGGAGGCTCACGCGGACGCCCGCGGCTGGATTGCGGAGATGGGGGAGATTGCGGTGAACGGATTGCGTGCGCTCCAGGTCCGGGACTGGGTTGCGGCGGGGGAGATGATGGACCGGAACCACGCGCTCCTGAACGCGCTCGGCGTCGGCCACCCGTCCCTCGACCGGCTCGTCGCCGCGGCCCGCCCGACCTCGTACGGCGCGAAGCTCACGGGCGCTGGCGGCGGAGGGAGCATGGTCGCGTTGACGGAGGATCCGGAGCGGACCGCCCGGGCGATCACGAACGCGGGGGGCAGGGCGTTCGTCGTGCACGGGGAGTCCAAGGGGGCCACGATGCTCCCATGAGCCGGCGGCATCACAAGGTCCTCGCGCCGAAGGGGACGGTGCCGCGTGTTCCGGAGGCCGCGCCCACCGCCTCCCTCCTCGTAGTGCACGCAGCGGAGCTCGTCACCCTGGCCGGCCATGCAAGGCCCCGCCGGGGGCGGGAGATGCGGGACCTGCGAATCCTCAGGGACGGCGCGCTGTTCGCGGCCGACGGCTTGATCCGCGAGGTCGGCGAGTCGCGCGAGTTGGCGGCGAAGCACGAGGATGCGGACGAGGTGATCGACGCGAGCGGGAAGGCCGTCATCCCCGGTTTCGTGGACGCGCACACGCACCTCGTCTTCGCCGGCTCCCGGGAGCACGAGCTGGAATGGAAGGCGGAGGGGATGTCCTACCAGGAGATCGCGGCCCGCGGGGGCGGCATCGCGAGCACGGTCGGGAAGACCCGGGCGGCGCCCGAAGAGGAGCTGTACGTGGCGGCGCACGCGCGCCTCTCAGAGATGCTCGCCCACGGGACGACCACGGTGGAGGCGAAGACCGGGTACGGCCTGACGATCGACGGCGAGATGAAGCTCCTCCGCGTGCTCGAGCGGCTTCAGGAGAGCCACCCGGCGGCGGTCGTGCCCACGTTCCTCGGGGCCCACGCGATCCCCCCAGAGTTCGAGGGGCGCGGGGACGCGTACGTGGACCTCCTGACGCGGGAGGCGCTGCCGAACGTCGCCGCCAAGACGAGCGCGCGGTTCTGCGATGTGTTCGTCGAGGACGGATACTTCACGGGCGACCAGGCCCGCCGCCTCCTCTCCGAGGCGGAGCGGCTCGGACTCGTCGGGAAGGTGCACGCGGACGAGTTCTCGGACGGCGGGGGCGCCGGGCTCGCCGCGGACGCGGGCGCGGTGAGCGCGGATCACCTCGTGCACGCGAGCGCGGACGGGATTCGCAGGATGGCGGAGCGGGGGACCGTCGCCGTCCTCCTGCCCGCTTCGAGCCTCGCATCGCGAATCCCGTTCGCGAAGGCCCGCCACTTCGTGGAGGTCGGCGTGCCGGTCGCGCTCGGCACGGACTTCAACCCGAACTGCTGGATGGAGTCGATGCAGCTCGTCGTCGCCCTCGCGGCGCACCAGCTGAGCCTGACGCCCGCGGAGGCGCTCACCGCCGCGACGATCAACGCCGCGTACGCAGTCGGCTTGGGCCGCGAGGTCGGCAGCCTCGAGGTCGGGAAGCGCGCGGACCTTCTCGTCCTGGACGCACCGAACCACCGCCACGTCGCGTATCGCATGGGCGCCCGCATCGTGGAGACCGTCGTGAGGGGCGGGCGCATCGTCTGGCGTCGCCCCGCCCACACACCCTAACATATAAACGGAGACGGGCCATGCGCAGACGCGAAGGGATGGGATGGGCGGACGCTCTCCTTCGACCAGCCACAGGTTTCTTTCGCGCGTGCGGCACCGGAGATC